>Ga0302185_10000835_pt1 | contig 22779 bp, 18 predicted proteins | sample II_Bog_E1_1_FD_200231 | JGI IMG/M metagenome (GOLD analysis project Ga0302185, IMG submission 200231) | Peat permafrost microbial communities from Stordalen Mire near Abisko, Sweden - II_Bog_E1_2 | ecosystem: Environmental > Terrestrial > Soil > Wetlands > Peat | place: Sweden: Abisko... | reverse complement strand
GATAAGCCGTGGAGCTGCCCTGAGCTGTTATTTCAATTGACCAGCCAAGGAACAACTGGTACATTCTGAATGTCCGTTCACCGTATTTAGCAATGCACTTCTCTTTATTACGCATCCAATTATTGTACCATGCCTCAACAGTACGTGAATAGTGAATGCCAACATTTTCTATACTATGCATTTCAAAACCTACATCTTCAATGCGTCTGGCATCCCAGTTTAATGGTTTGCTGGCATCGGCACCTGAGAATATAAATTTGTTCATAAACAGTCCCCATACAATATCTTCCAGGTTTGGGCCCCATGCCGGATATTTCCGTTCACGAATGCCGGCAATCTGCAGGTAAAACAAACCATCATCATTTAATAAATTGTATATCTGTGTCATGAATTTTTTAAAATTCTTCAATCCTACGTGTTCAGCCATTTCAAGGCAAGTTATTCTATCGTATTTTTTTTGGGGTATATCACGATAATCCATCCGTAATATGCGGGCACGGTCCGAAACACCATGCTCTTTTATTTGTTCGTTGCCAAAATCTGCCCCTGCCTGAGCAATGGTTATTCCTGTGGCATCCATACCATAATTCTTGGCACTGTGCATAACAAGAGTGCCCCAACCGCATCCAATATCCAACATGGTTTGTCCCGGTTTAAACTGCATTTTTTGTGCTATCAGGTCCATTTTATTATCCTGTGCAATTTCCAGGTTTTCATCCCCATTAACATAAAATCCGGTAGTGTAAACCATGCGAGGCCCGAGAAACCAACTGAATAAATCGTTTTTATTATCATAATGGCTTCGTACAATGCGCTCATCCTGCTTTTTGGTATGTAATGTTATTTCCGGAATGAAACGCGTAAAGAAAAAATGATAGTGCTTGGCGGTAAAATCATAAATAAATACTTCATCTTTGTGTTTCATCAGGTCTCTAAAGTCCCCCTCCACATCAATTTTTTCATCCATAAAGTCTTCTATAAAATGACCCATGGAAACCTTTTGTTTGCCATAACGGCTGGCGACCCTTTGATTTTTTACTTTTACGAAATCTGAAATTTTACTCATTATTTATTTATTTATTTTTATACATAAAAACGGATATATGCCGCGAAAGATAATTATATTTGTCGGAACAATAGCAAGATGTTAAGATTTAAGGCAGATATAAAGTCGATTATTTACATGGCAATAACTACTGCATTGCTTATTATTCAATGGAATCTGAAATCCCTGAATCCCTTTTTATATACATGGTGCTTGTTTATGAGCGTTAGTGTTGCTGTAATGGCTCATAACCATAATCACCTTCCTATGTGGAAAAATAATACATTGAATATACTGACCGATTGGTGGCTTACCTGCTTTTATGGTTTTCCTGTTTGGGCTTGGATCCCAACCCATAATAAGAACCATCATACCTTAAACAATAAAGAAGGTGACTATACTATTACCTACCGTATAAGTGAAAGAAATAACCTTTTCACCTTGCTCACCTATCCTTTAGTGAGCCTCTATTATCAGCAGGTAGTGCTCAGGGCTTACCTTAAGGAAGTTAAGGCAAAATCATTAAAGAAGTATTATTTATGCTATGCCCAGATTGTGGTATTGGTGATATTTATCGGCGTAGGACTTTTGCTGGACTGGAGAAAGGCTTTGCTGTATATTATTATTCCTCAACAGGTATCCGGATTTAGTGTGTTGATATTTAACTATGTACAGCATGTGCATGCCGATGAGGAGTCGGATATTAATCACTCCAGGAACTTTTTGGGACTTATTAATTTTCTGCTTATGAACAACGGATTGCATACCGCACATCACGATAAAGCAGGGACTCATTGGAGCAAAATACCTGCTGAACATAAAAAAATTGAGCACCTGATAGACCCAAATTTAATGGAAAAGAGTTTTTGGTGGTATATCTTCAGGGTTTATTTTTTAGGCTTATTCATACCACGATTCCGGACAAAATCAAAGCGCATGCTTAAAAGTAAAGCTGCATAGGCTACGGGTTGATATATGCAGAGTAAAGGCGATTTTGTATATTGTTTCAGGAGCACTCCATTTGGTTTGCAATAGTCATTGACTTTTATATTTCCCACTATTTTCTGCTCTATTTTTGCAGTATGATTTGCAAAAGGGCACTTAAAAACAACAAAATTATTTTTACTATGTACCCAAAAATAATCACTAATAATTGCTATAAATTCTCGATTTCTCCAGTTATTAACAGAAAAATAAATTTACATGTAAATGATAACCAGTTAATTAATAAAATAGAGGGTGATACTCTTTCCTGTTATTTTTCCTGTTAGTTCTCTGTTTTTTCCTGTTAATTTACAAAACTAATTTTATACCTAATATATATAAGTTTACCAACAAAATGTAAAAACAAATTAAGCTTTTGGCTTGTCCAGTAACTTGTGTAATTCCGTCTCCAAATCAGAGTCGCTTACTTTTTTATCTATAATTCTACCATCGGGAGAAATAAGGACGGTAAAAGGTATTCCGTCAAAATTATAAAGCTTTACCACTTTAGAATCCCAATACTTCAATTCGCTTACCTGTGTCCAGGTAAGGTTAAAATGCTTGATGGCGGTTTCCCATTCGGGTTTAAATTTATCCAGCGATACGCTGAAAACGGTAAAGTTTTTACTCTTAAATTCATTATAAATCTTTACGAGGCCGGGCAGGCTTTCCTTGCAGGGTCCGCACCACGAAGCCCAGAAGTCAATCAATACATATTTACCTTTCAGGCTGGCCAGGGAAATCATTTTTCCGGATGTATCAGGCAAAGTAATATCAGGCGCCATAGCGCCAATGGCCACTTTCACCATGGCTTCATTTTTAGAATGGAACAGGGTAACATATACCGATGACGGGTATTGTTTGGTCAGTGCGCTATCCAGAGAGTTGTAAAACGCCGCATCCTTATCGGGCGATAATTGCTGAATAGCAGCGAGGCATGCAAAGGAATTTATATTCGTACGGATAAATTTCTTTAAAAAGGTGCTTTGTTCGTCCATAAGGGCATCGAATGGTTTTTCAAAAACATCGTTCAGCGAGTCTATTCTTTTTTTGTTTCCACCCATGGTATTCATCAATGCTTCAAACATGTGTTGCAGTGAATCCCTTCTCATCATATTTGTTTTCGACATCATATTAAATTGCCAAAACAACTTTGAATCCGGTGAACCATCCACCTTATAGGTATATCCTAAATTTTGAGCGTTTCCAGTCACTTGTACCTTTTCAGCTGAATCAAGAATAAGGGTGATATAATCCTGTTCCGTAAGGCGAACCGTGTAAAATCCTTTATAAATTCCGGCTGTGTGAAAACTAAAGTGGCCATCCTTATCAATACTGGTGGAATCTAGATGTTGAACCGTATCGGGCAATAGCCTGTCTAAGTAAACTTTTATGCCCTGGCCGGCTTGCGATAATGTTCCGTCTAATTCAAATGCAGATGATTTATTGCCCGAATTTTTACAGGAAGAAAAAAATAGAAGGCCTGCAAGGGTAACAGGAATAGCAGATTGTAATAGGGTGTTAAATTTCATATGTTAAAGCGATTTACGGATTTTGGATTGATTCGGTTTTAATTTATTTTTCAAGAGCTTCTTTTAGCAGTTGGGTAGCTTTTTTCGCATCAGCTTTGCCTTTGGAAAGTTTCATTATTTCTCCCATAAAAAGCCCTAGCAGACTAGCCTTTCCATTTTTATATTCAATTACTTTTTCAGGATATTTAGCAAGCGCTGTTTGTATAAATTCCTCTAAAACCCCTGCATCACTTTCCTGAACCAGGTTATGTTCTTTTGCAATATCGGCAGCTGTTTTGGCGGGCTCTTTCAAAAGCGCCGGAAAAATACGCTGCGATGCAATGGTATAATTCACTTTGCCGGAATCTATCAACGCAATAATATCGGCTATGTTGGCCGGTTTCAAAGGAAATTGCTCAATAGTAACCGCATTTTCATTCAGGTATGATTTAACATCTCCCATCATCCAGTTGGCTGCCGCTTTATGATTAGTAGTGAGCTTACTCAACTCCTCAAAATAGAGGGCAAATTCTTTGTTGTCTATAATTACGGAAGCATCATAGTCGCTCAATTTAAACGTAGTTGTGTATTTGTCATATAACTCATCGGGTAGGGGAGGTAAAGTCATTCGTACCTCCTCAATATACTTTGGTAAAACTATTACAAGGGGCAAATCAGGTTCGGGGAAGTATCGGTAATCATCGGCACTTTCTTTGGTACGCATGGTGAATGTTTTTCCCGTTGAGGCATCATAACTGCGTGTTTCCTGGAATAGCGATCCTCCATTTTCAAGGACTTCTATTTGTCTTGAAATTTCATACTGAATAGCAGCATGAACGTTACTGATAGAATTCATGTTTTTCACTTCCACTTTCGTTCCGAATTTTGAAGCGCCTTTCAAGCGGACAGAGACATTGGCATCGCAACGAAGGCTGCCTTCTTCCATATTTCCATCGCATATTTCCAAATAACGAACCAATCTTCTGAGTTCGGTAAGGTAGCTGTAAGCCTCATCAGCATTAGATATTACAGGTTCGGTAACAATTTCAAGAAGCGGTACTCCGGCACGGTTCAGGTCAATAAGGGTAAACTCAGGGTCTTGCTCATGTATACTTTTCCCGGTATCCTCTTCCATGTGTATACGGGTTAGCTCCACCTTTTTATTTTTCCTGCCTCCATTCGTATTTATAGCAATATAGCCTCCTGTGCATATAGGTGTGGGCTGTTGTGTAATTTGGTATCCTTTTGGCAAATCGGGATAGAAATAATTTTTCCGGGAATATTGATTTTCCTTTGTTATGGTGCATTTACAAGCTAAGCCAAGTTTTACGGCATATTCAATTACCTTTTTATTTACCATAGGCAAGGTGCCGGGATGTCCCAATGAAATAGGGCTTACCTGCGTATTGGGCATAGCACCGAACTCGGTAGAATCACTGCAATAGGCTTTGCTCTTGGTTAGAAGTTGTACGTGGACTTCCAATCCAATAATAGGTTCATATTTATCAAAAACGGCGTTTTCCATTAAAGGTTTTAGGGCGGTGAAATTATATAAAAACTTCCTATTTTGGAGGATTATTAATATCCAATGAACCGTAATGATCCATCTGCCCTAATATCCATTGCTGCCTTTCAACTACATAAGGTCCCGGATTAACAGGGCTCCATTTTAAAGGGTCGGGTAATACAGATGCAAGTGCAGCTGCTTCAGGCCGGGTAAGGTCTTTAGCATGTTTATGAAAATAATATTCCGAGGCTGCTTCTGCGCCAAAAATGCCTTTTCCGAATTCAATCACATTCAAATAAACTTCCATGATGCGCTTTTTGCTCCAGAATAACTCTGTTAACGCTGTAAAATAAACTTCAAAACCTTTTCGTATCCAGCTACGGTTAGTGGTAAGGAAAGCGCATCGGGCAGCCTGCTGGCTGATAGTGCTTGCTCCCCTTATTTTTTTAGAATGTTCATCATGTTTCCAGGCGTCTTTAATAGCTTGAAAGTTGAACCCGTGATGGTGAAAGAAGTCCTGATCTTCGGAACAAAAAACAGCTAATTGAAGATTGGGGGATATTTGGTCGATAGATACCCATGTTTTATGAATTTCCACCGGATGGCTGTCAAATTTTTCCTTTACATAGCGGATTATCACCATGGGTGTTGTAAAAAAGGGCACCCAGCGGAATAGGATAACTGAAATAATACTTATTGCGAAATAAAAAATCAGTATTCGTTTAGTCCACTTCCAAATTTTTTTGAAGGTTTCTTTCATAAATAGATTCCGGAATTTGCCACAAAGTTAAAAAAAGGGCTGGCAAAGTCAGGTATCTAACAATATTGAAATGACGCTTCGATTATCAGGAGATGCGAATACTTAATTATAATTGGTAGCCAATTCCGAACGTGATGTTTAATAGTTCAATCGGTAAACTTCCCGAAACCGGTGGAGAAGGAACCAGGTTTATTATAGCCCCGGCAGGGTATCCAGTGGGAGGCGTAGTGGGTAATACAGATATATCTTGCTGTGTGTTATAAGAAACATTGGAATATAGAAAATCTGCATTAGCCATAATGCAAAGCTTCCGTCTGCCAAATTGTGCAAGCATGAATCTTACACCTATACCGGCATCAAATGCGAGTGAAGTCGAATTACTGGGTTCTACATCATATTGAAGTTGGTCACCATCTGCATCTTCAGCATATACGTTTTGTTCAGGAAGGTTGCACAAAAGAGCACCAATCATAAGTCTTCCATCAATTGAAAGCCTTCCTAACGGGAGTGTAACATACAAACCACCCATAATACTGCTTTCATCATAAGAGTTTTGAGAAGGGGCGGATGCATATCCGGTTATAGGTGAATTGCTGTAGGCGTTATAATTAATAGGAGAATTGTTTAGACTATTGACGTAATTATTTATGTCGTATTGGTTATCGTAGCTACCAAACATGAGGGCTACACCAAAATTGGAGTGATTAACAGGAATTCCAATAGAAAAATGAAATGATGAACCGGGTAATGCATAATTTCCATAGCCGGTTCCCGCTGCTTGTGAATAAGTGTTTTGAGAAAAAGGTTGGGCAAAATTGCCTTCAGGGGTTGCAAATCCAAAATTGACTGAAATATAGCCGCTGGGTTCCGACTTGCTGTCATCTTTGTCTTTTGGTTGCTGGTTATTATTCTGCTGCCTTCTCCAACCACCACCGCCTCCGCCGCCATAATAGTCCTGAGCATAACTAGCAGTGCAAAAAGAAATAATTAAACTACTCATCAATACTAAAATTTTTACTTTGCTTTTCATTTTATCCATTATTTGTTTAGTTGAATTATATAGACTGTTTTCTTGACAGGAAGTTTAACCTTTACACAATTTGACGATTATAAGTATTTAAACCATTACTGTGCATTAACCTACCCGATAACTTATTATTGGCAAAAATACATACAAATTTTTAATAAAGGTTACATAAGATTGCATAATAATTACAGGATTAACATATTGATAAATAAACAATAATCGCCATTGCTAATAAACCCCACACAATGATAATTCTTTAGGCCGAATTCTTTAATATTGCCATGCTTTTTCTAATATGCAAGGTATTAAAGCAAATATCGTCTAACATTTTTTAACATAACTATTCAGTCCGCTTATGAAATTGAGAAAAACCCTGATTACAATTGCAGCAAGTGCGCCATTATTAAATATAATGAGTTGTTCCTCGCCTCTTCTTTATACAAGCGTTTGGCAAGATAAACCTGTTAAAGTTGACGGTAAAGCTACAGAATGGAAAATTCCTTTAGACTATTTCGACGATAAAACAAAACTGAATTTCTCTATTACCAATGACAAAGCAAATCTCTATTTCTGTATTCGTGCAACTGAGGATGAAACACAAAAAGGTATAATCCACACAGGCCTTCAGATATGTATTGATACCACAGGAGGTAAAAAAAATGATGTGGGTATACAATTCCCTATCATAGAGAGAAGTGCTTCGTCCATAGAATCTTCATCACATAAACACAACCAGTCTTCTTCATACGACCCTTCGGATGAAACACCTGCGGCCAATACCTTGAAGGGGCATTATGCAGGAACGTCAAAACAAATACGACTGACAGGGTTTACCAATGCAACAAACGGACTTGCTGAGGTTCCTAATATGTATGGCATTAATGCCTGCCTTAACTGGGATACCAATAATATTATGATTTATGAAGTATGCATTCCCTTCAGTACTTTTTACAAAGCATCGCTTTCATCTTCTGACACCAGTAAAGTGCTGGGAGTATCTTTTATAGTAAGTGTTACTCCTAAGAATAATGGTGGAGGTGAAGGTGGAGGTCATGGCGGCGGCGGAATGGGCGGAAGCGGCATGGGTGGCGGAGGTGGTGGAATGGGCGGCGGCGGTCATGGCGGTGGAGGTCATGGCGGCGGCGGTGGCGGCGTTTCATCAGGTCCTGAAGTACTTACTACACATATAAAATTCCGCTTAGCTATAGGGGCACAATCAAATTGAATTTAAAATAAAAAGATAATTGAGGCCGGTGCGAAATATTTTAATTGTATTACTGGCATTTTTCTTTGTAAATGCATTTGCGCAATCTCCCAACCCGCAACCTATAAAAATATTCGGCAAATTTATCAACGATTCTGGTAAGTCAGTAATCCCGGGGATTGGGGTAACTTTATACACTCCCGATAGTACAAAGCAGTTTTTTACCGTAACAGATAATAATGGAATTTTCATGTTTCAAAATGTTACGCCGGGAAGGTATAGGTTAAGAGCTTCCTTTATAGGCTACCAAGATTTTAATATAAGGCTTGCGTATTCTACCGTCAATATAAATATGGGTGTCCAGAAAATGAAATTAGGGACCATCGACATGAAAGCAGTAACGATACATGGCATTGTTCCTGTTCAGCAACGTGAGGATACAACTGAATATAATGCGGATGCATTTAAAACACAACCTGATGCCACAGCTGAAGATTTAGTAAATAAAATGCCGGGCATAACATCTCAAAACGGTGCCGTTACCGTAAATGGCGAACAGGTAACACAAGTGCTAGTTGATGGTACTCCCTTTTTGGGTGATGACCCTATGGTTGCCTTAAAAAACCTGCCGGCTGAAGTGATAGACAAAATACAGGTATTCGACAAGTTGAGTGACCAGGCTCAGTTTACAGGATTTGATGATGGCAATACTCAAAAAACTATTAATATTGTTACGAAGCGGAACAGGCGGAACGGAACCTTCGGAAGGATTTATGGAGGTTACGGAACCGACCAACGATATTTGGTTGGAGGTACATTAAATTTTTTCAATGGACCTAGCCGGTTTAGTATATTAGGCCTTGCAAACAATATTAATCAGCAGAATTTTGCCACGGAAGATATCTTGGGAGCCTTAGGCGGTGGTGGAAATGGTGGTAGGGGAGGTTCGGGTGGCGGTCCACGTGGTGGTGGCATGGGCAGTGGTGGCGGAAGCAATATTTCTTCAACTGGTGCTGGACTCTCGAAAGGGGCCGGTAATTATTTAGTTGGAACGCAAGGTGGTATAACAACTACTAATTCATTGGGCATGCAATACAGTGATGCCTGGGATAAAAACAGGGTAAAACTTACATCGAGTTATTTTTTTAATAATGCAGTAAATACCAACAATACAACTTCTACAAGTGTGTACACCAATGGTGATACATATAACCAGCAATCGGATGCCGGAACTACCAATTACAATAGCCGGATAAATGCACGGCTGGAAGATAATCTTGATACCAATAATGCAATATATGTAATTTTGAAGGGAAGCATACAGCAAACCAATATATCGGCTGATGCCCCTGAAACCGTTTTGTTGGATAATGTGGAACAAACTTTTTCACAGACGAATACTTCTTCATCCAGCAGGGGATATGACTATTCCGGTAATATTTTATATATGCATAAATTCAAAAAGCGACACCGGACTATATCGTGGAATGTTGGTTTTGATGATAACAATAAGAATACACCTGGCGATATTTTTTCAATAGATGATTATTATGCTAAAGATACCTTAGTTAATTCTAATCTCCTAAATCAACAATATACCCAGCCTGCTTATGGTTATACCCTTTCTTCAAGTCTTTCATACACCGAACCTATTGACAGCAATAGTATTATTCAACTTAATTACAGCCCTTCTGTGAATGAAAATAATACCGAGAAGAAAACTTTTAACTACGATTCTATTGGTGAAGCCTATATCTTACCCGATACAGCTCTTTCCAATCAATATCACAATATATACATAACACAGGCATTTGGAATAAGCTACCGCTTAAACCATGGCAAAAAATATTATATTATGCTGGGTGTAAATCCACAGTACTCTACACTGATTGCCCAGGAATTATATCCTCTTAGCAACGTTCCGGCTGTGCAACGTAATTACACCAGTGTGCTTCCCCGTGTAATATTTAATTACAAGTTTTCTCAAAGTAAAAACTTACGGGTAATGTATCGAAGCAATGTTACACCACCTACTATAACGCAGTTGCAAAATGTAGTTAATAATAACAATCCTTTATTGCTTAATACCGGCAACCCACAATTGAAACAGGATTTTGAACAAAGCTTTATAGCACGTTACGGAGCCACTAATGCCAATGCAGGCACCACATTTCTTGTTTATACCTATGTTAATTATATAAATAACTATGTTGGTAATGCAACTTTCAGCCCCTTAAAAGATAGTACAATCTCAGATGGTACAGTATTGAATACCGGTTCTCAGCTTTCGGAACCTATTAACTTACAAGGTTATTGGAATGCCAAGCAATTTATTACCTATGGTTGGCTTATACGCGCACTTAGGGTAAATCTTAATTTTAACTCAGGGGTAATTTATGTTCGCACACCGGCACTGGTAAATAACGTTGCCAATTATTCATCTAATTACACGTATAGTGAAGGGGTTGTTTTAAGTAGCGATATCAGTGAAAATGTGGATTATACGTTCTCATATTCAGGTAATTTTAGTACGGTTACCAATACACTTGCAAACCAGGAAGATGGAAATTACTTTACCGGAGTTGCAACCGGCAAAATCAATATAATACTTTTTAAAGGTCTAATTATAAATACCAGTGTCAGCCAAACATCGTATGCCGGGTTATCTTCAATATATAATCAGACTATCTATCTTTGGAACGGATCTTTAGGGTATAAATTTTTGAAGAATAAGGTATTACAGGTGTCTATTAGCGCTAATGATATATTAAATCAAAATACTAGCATTACACGCACGGTAACAGATACCTATATTCAGGACAGCCAAACAGAAATACTAAGGCGTTATTTTATGGTTAACATTCAATTAAATATCAAAAAGTATAAGACTACGCCGCCTGATGATAAGATTGGTGGGAAGAGTTAATGTATTTGATTCTTCTATATAAGGAGTTTAATTAACTATAAAACATTTTTATACTTTTAGCTATTAGGACTTTAATTTTTTTTCTTTCCCGATAAAGAATCCTTTGGGATAAATGATCCTGAATTGAAAACCTTTATCTGATTGCCAGCTTGATTATCAATTTGTTCGCAATTGATATTTTTTGCCAGATTGCGAGCTTGAAATAAGGATTGCTCTACTGTATCGGATTTTGTCAAGTTTGGAATTGATTGGGAGTCCGCATTTCCCCCTTTAATTAATGAGCTGTCTTGATTAACTATAGACCTATCGGTATTGATTTTTTGCTGGCATTGTCCAGCAAAAGATAAAATCAATAGCACTATGAACACTGCTATTTTTTTTAGTATATTTTCCATATTAAATTAGGGTGAAAATTTCCTGACGGTTTATTAAGGTAAAACATAATATGTTATTTGAATATTTGTTAGCTCTATACCTTCAGCTCCTGTCCCACCTAAAACACCGCTAACACTTAAAAGTTGCCCGTCATTAAATGTTATATTTCCTGACCCAGTATAGGCTCCCTGCGCAGCATTGGCAGGTACAATGGAAAAGAGTGCTGTATTCGTTGCGTTTTGTCTGACATAAAATGTTGAGGTGCTATTCAGTGTACATGCATAAACCATAATGCGAATACGTGTTACTACACATTTAGGCATTGCCAGTTGATAATAGGATTCACCGGCAGCAGTAAAGACTTGCAGATAAAGCGGACCATAGAAATCAGTATTTGCACCCGGCCAGTTTTCTAAACCTCCCGTTTGGCTAAGCCCATCATAAATTATTTGTGTTACGCCACCTGCAGCATTCCATGTCGGAGTACTGGTTCCCTGCGAGACTAAAACTTGTGCGCTTCCGGCTGGAGCAGTTCCAGAAGTGGCCGTAGGTATAGTACCTGCGGCCGTAAAATTGGAACCTCCGCCAGTCCCATAACAAACTGTACCGGCTGTACCTTGTAATGAAACAACTGTAGCGCCAGTTCTGGGAGAAACAACAACTGGAGATGTACCTGTGACTGAGGTAACTGCTCCACCTCCCCCTGAAACGCTTACCCATGTCGTACCATTCCAATAATAATAACCGATAGATTGGTTAGTAGCTTGCCAGTTAAATACCATCATGCCGGAATCTAAGCCTGTTGGGGCATTAGCTATTGGTGGGTTAAAAGTGCTCAGGCTGGCACCCAAAACAACTCTAGGAATGAGCAACCCCAAACTTTTGGCATTACCAGTATTTAAGTCTAATATAGCATTTTGGCTTGGCGTTGAGCCGGAAGTGTTAATGCCAACATTCTGTGCAAAAAGTATGGTTGGGGCTACTAAAAAGAGAAGGAAAACAAGGCGTACTTTCCAGTTTGCTTTGGTTATAGGGGATTTATTTTTCATTTTATTGGAATTTAGAAGGTTAAGTCGGAGTACTTGTTAAGAATGAAACTAGGATAACAATGCTAGTGTAATTGGATTGGGCTATTCGTCCTCTGATTCTCTATAAACTGAATAACGAAATATATATTATCAGGTCTTATCGTGTCTTTTACAAATATAGTCAATTATTTTAATAAAAATATTGATTTCAGCAGCTTTTATTAATACGACTGATTATCTGTGAATTAATTTTACAATTGCCTGAAATCCTTATTTATTAAAGGTTACACGATATTTGGTGTTCCAAAATTTATAGAGATATTTAATCTTATATTTCAAAACTATAATTTGAAAATGAAGTGGTTAGGCACCATTGTATGCAAATTCAAAAAGGTATAATTTTCTTCTTGTAAAGTAGAAAAGAATACCATGTAATAAGAAGCTAATTGTCTTAATTTTTTGCTCGTAACTTAGGAAGAGTCGGTTGACCCGCATTAACCCATGCAGTGTACCAAAAACTTGCCAGATCAATTGCAGCCGAATGGAGTTGTTTTTCCACCATGCCGTTCAAGGCTTTATTATAGGCAGCAATATACGAGGGTGTATATTTAATTTTTTTACCTGCATTTTCAAATATCAAATACTTTTGGCTTTTTGTAAAATGGCTCGATACTTCTTTCTCAACTGATAAAACAGTTGGAACCAAGGCATGACTTTGCAGCAGAATGCTCCAGATCTTTACGGATGGATCTTTTAAATAAACTGCGCCACCATTGATATGGATATAGGTATTGCCAAAAGCTTCCGGTATGGCAGATTCCCATAAAGCATGAACACCTTGCTGGTTAGTTTCTTGCCCGTTAAAATTTGCGGCAGTATGCAAAGGTACATGTGCATCGGCAATATAGTGCCCTATAAACGCAGAGGCTTTAAGTATGGCATCAACATCCTTTTTTTTGAAAGCTTCAGTCAATTTATACTCCCATAAACTTATCTGCCAGGGAAGGGTACCGTATTTATCAAGCGTGTCTTTACTATATTTTTTGACGGCATCCTTCCAATACTTTGGTAGGTTATTAAATCCGACAATTCCGTAATGATCGATATTTATATAATGGTGAACGGATTCGGTAGAATCAACAAACTTAAGCTTATCCGGATCTACAGCATGTTGAGTAATATATTCAATGTTTTTTTTGTAGAAGGCCGATAGGGGAGCAGGGACGCCATAGACAGCCATTCTGTTAATTTTTTTATGCCCATAAAATCCCCATGAAAAAGCATTGGGTGAGAGGAGTACAATAATGATGAAGGATGCTAAAACAAGGGAGACTAAGAACCCAAGTTTTTTCATTAGCTTTTATGTGGAATTATATAATTGCCTTCCATTATTGGAATAACCGGTGCAAGGTCGAGGGTTAAGCAATATTTAACATCGTCAGCCAGATTAAGCTTTTCAAGACGTTTAAAGTGTGAAGAGTTTTCCATAAAACCAAGAATGTCTTTATGTGCAAGTTCATATAGCGATTTGGACGCCAGAGTAGAATCGTAATTCGTTTCAAATAAATTGGTCTTATCAAGTGTATAGGCTATTGCCCCTGCACATAGGGTGTCTTCCAGATTGAAGAAGTCTTTCCATCCGGCACAAAGCAAAATAATATTTTTATGCTGATGCGATAACCACTCGCAGAGAACAGTAAGATTTACAAATGAACCGATTACTATGCGGTAAGCTTCTCTGGCAGCACGTATAGCTTGGGTTCCGTTGGTGGTTGTGAATACAATAATCTTACCTTTTAGTTTTGGGTTCTTGTATTCGGAGGGCGAGTTACCCAAGTCAAATCCCTCTACTTTTTGGGCCTGCCTTTCTGCAGCACACAAAAATCCTTTTGACTGATAATTTCTTGCTTCATGCACTGAAGCAACGGGTAATATCCGTTCAACACCATAACTCAAAGCGGTACAAATAGAAGAAGTTGCCCTCAATACGTCAATTACAACCACAATACTGTCTTCATGCGGATATAGGGGGAAAGAGTGCGGTGAGAAACACACTTCAATAGTATTCTTTACATTTTTTGCTTCCATTAAATTACTTATGCAGGTTGTGTATAAAAGGGTGTTTTAACAACTATGGCTTTAATAAGCTTATCCCGAATTTTAATATAAATTTCAGAACCGGTTTTGGATAAATCTGTTTTTACGTAACCCAAACCAATGGCCTGCTGTAATGACGGTGATTGTGTTCCGGAAGTTACAATTCCAATTGAATTTCCATCGGCATCGGTTATTTCATATCCATGACGTGGAATACCTTTATCAATCATTTTAAAGCCTACTAGTTTTCTGGAGACTCCTTTTTGTTTTTGCTCCAAAAGGGCATCGGAGTTGGTGAATTTCTTCGTGAATTTGGTAATCCAGCCTAAGCCCGCTTCAATAGGGGATGTAGTATCATCAATATCATTACCGTAAAGGCAAAAGGCCATTTCCAAGCGCAAAGTATCTCGTGCTCCTAAGCCTGCGGGTTTTATACCCGACTCTTTTCCGGCTTCTAATATTGCATCCCAGAATTTTCCTGCATCTTCATTCTTGCAATAGATTTCAAATCCACCGGCCCCGGTATATCCCGTATTAGAAATAATAACATCTTCCACTCCGCAAAATTTACCAATTACAAAAGTGTAATAAGGTATTGTAGTTAAATCAACAGGAGTCAGTTTGCTTAGTATGGCTGTAGCTTTAGGCCCTTGTACTGCCAATAAAGAATACCCATCCGATGCATTTTTCATTTCTGCGCCGGTGTCATTATGGGAAGCAATCCAGTTCCAGTCTTTATCCATATTAGATGCGTTCACTACAAGCAAATATTTTTCATCGCTAATTTTATATACCAGAAGGTCATCCACTATTCCACCTTTGTTGTTAGGAAGGCAGGAATATTGTATTTTACCGGGGGCAAGCACAGAAGCATCATTGCTAGTTACCTTTTGAATAAGGTCCAAGGCTCCTTTACCGGTAATAAAAAATTCCCCCATATGGGAGACATCAAAAATTCCGGCATGGGTGCGGACAGCAATATGTTCATCATTTAATCCGGTATACGATACAGGCATATTGTATCCTGCAAATTCTACCATTTTTGCTCCAAGCGCAATGTGTTTTTCTGTAAGTGCTGTTTTTTTCATTTAATTTCAAATATGTTATTAACTCCAAATATTTTGCGTTGTGTTATAAATCCTTCGGCATATCTTGCTCCTATGCTATGGCCCCAGCTGCCATTTCTCTCCATAATGGAATCGAGAAAATGAGGCTGGGAAAGGAGTGTTTCGGGTTCTTTAGAATTCTCCGAATGGAATTGTGAACCAAAAGCCTTGATGGCTTCCATTTTTTGCTCTATTTCATCGCTTATATCTACCACAAAAGAAGGCTCATAATTATAATGCTGCATAAAATAAAATAACCTTGATGGACGAAATGGATCCTGCTTTTTGCCATTCCATTCTGTTTCTATTTTTTGCAAGCCTGAATAAAACCATGCTTCGGTTACCATTGCAGAGCATCTTCCATGATCCGGATGGCGATCTACGGGTGGATTGGTAATTATAATATCCGGTTTGTATTGTCGTATTTTTTGAATGATTTTATGTCTGTTTTCATGGTTATGCTCAAAATAACCATCCATCAAACCAAGGTTTTCTCTAATAGATGCGCCTATTATTTTGGCGGCTTTGCTTGCTTCCTCCAGACGTAGTTTATTAGTCCCCCTTGTCCCTAGTTGACCTTCTGTAAGGTCTATCATACCCACTTTTTTGCCGGCTTTAACAGCTTTAATTATAGTGCCTGCACAAGATAGTTCAACATCATCGGGGTGGGCTGCTATAGTTAGAATATCAAGTTTCATTTAAAAGAGATTTAAAGGAGGGCAGGCGCAAAAGTAGGAAAATAAAATGGAGTTGGTCTAACTATGAGACAGAACAACCGGCGAAGTGGAAATCTATTTCCATATAACATATTTCGGAACCCTCTTATCTTTGCCTTGATTAATAATCTAATAATGAGCAAACTTAGTCTTGATGAAATAATACAGATAGGGAATATTCCTTTGAACTTTGTTTGCGGCAAGGAACGATCAGGGACTACACTTTTACAGGTGATGCTTAATACACACCCAAATATTGTGGCACCACCCGAATCGAGGTTTATAATGATTCTGCATTCGCGCTACGGAAAAATATCACGATGGACAGAACAAAATCTTACCCGTTTTTGTAATGACGTTATGCGGGAGAAGGCAATTAAAGGCTACTGGGCTATAAATAGGGAAAATTTGCTTGCGGCTTTGCTTACAGCCAAAGACATTGCTACCTATCCCTTGCTTTGCAAGCTGGTTTTTTACCATGCATCCCAGGGAAAAGATGTTAAAATGTTTTTTGACAAAAATCCTATTTATGCCTATATCATGCCCGAATTAAAGAAGCTTTTCCCGGATGCTAAATATATTCACATAGTGCGCGATTATAGGGCTATAATAATGAGTCACCGACGGGTTTTTATGCAGAAACGAATTGCTGACATTACATATAGATGGTTAAATATGAATATGCTGATTGAAGAAGCGAAAAAACATAATCCGAAAAATTATTTTACACTGATATATGAGAATCTGGTGAGTAATCCTGTTAAAAGTATGATGGATATTTGCCATTTTTTAGATGTCCATTTTTATGAAAAAATGGCAGTTCAACATTCTTCCGGTATCTATCCCAAATTCAATGCAAATAATAAAAAACGGTTTAGAGAAATACATCAGAGTTTATTTACACCCCTAACCGCTTCTTTTATTAATAAATGGGAAAAAAACTTAACGCAAGAAGAGATTTCCCAAGCAGAATGGATTGCAGGGGAATATGCCGAAAAAACATATGGATATAGAAAACACTCCATGGCAGGGGCATCAGTGAATACTCATCCTGTGGGACTAATGACTAAATTAAAATATAGGGCTATTAACAAAATGTATTTTTCCCTGTTTAATGCGCCCGGATTATATTTTACTTTAACAACATATATCTGGAAATACATATAAATGGATAATCAGGTAGGGAGTAATTCTGCTTTTGGATTTAATTATTTCCATCATTTTATCTTCCTAATATTTTAGGAATATTGAATTATCCAGAAATCTGTCTTTTATATTTCCATCCGGAACCAGGCATTCTTCTTTTTTACCAAAAAATTTATAGCGGTTTCTTGCAATTAAACGATAAAACCAATTGCGGATAAAGGTTGGTACAAGTTTAAATATAACCACACTTTTCCAAATTCCTTTTAAGGAACCTAGTATCATAATTACTGCATCTGACTCTGTAAGAATTTTTTCCCCATCATACAATACAATAGTTTCCGGTTTAATATTTTGGTAATTGAAATATGCCAGTAGCCCGCTTCCATAGATTGATTGAAGTGAGGCAAATTGAAAAATTTTATTCTTATCTCGTTTCAATACAAATTTTACAAAGCCGTTACACAAATTGCAAACACCATCAAATAAAATTACCATAAAAACCATTTAAATCAAAGTTATGAAATCATTAGCATATAAAATAAGAGTCTTTATATTTTAGGAGTATATATCACCTTGTAAACATAAAACGTATCTCCTAGTATCGATTCAGTATAGGATTTTAAGAAAATCCAATTTTTATAAATTGTACAATTAAAGGGATCGGTGAGGATAACAATAATATCAGATTTTTTTTGTTCCGATATTTTATCGGTAGCATAAAGCATGTCTTTTTCACTAAAGGGAACTAAAAACCCCCAGTTACTATCTAATGTTATAAAACGCCCCCAATATTTAGGCCTCATGTAATAAATATCCTTATCCATTATTCCTGCAATACCGGATACCTGATAGTCCGCGTCTCCCAAAATGGGCAGGGTATCCAAAGATTTTTCTTTTAAATAATCCGCCACAGAGCTTTCATTTGAAAAAATGTATTTTACATCACCAACATTAGCAAAAATGGCCGATATTATCTGTGCAAGAAAAAGTACCGGAATAATATATTTTCTGAGCCAAAACCCCGCTTTATCATTTTTACTCCCTTCCGTCGCTTTATTTTCTGCCATGAGTAGCCAATAACATAATAGAAATAAGATATATAAATGTCCGTGGTGCCGTATCCATCCAAAATTTTTAATATAGGTAAAAAGCAATAGTCCGAAAGTGCCAATACAATAAAGAAACAGCACCCTTTTATTTGCCTTAAACATAATAACAGCAATTAATAATAATAGTAATGACAGGATAGATTCAATAAGAACAGACTGTGAAAGTGTATCTAATATGTTTGTGGACCAAAAATGCATAGTAAATTCCGGTACCGGAAAATAAACCGTAAATACGGTAGTCAATACGTGTTCAAAATCAAACAAAGTGATTTTGGTATACCATGCATTAAAAGCGCTATAGCCCGGAGGTTCTATAGATATTATGGATATAATTATCCCGGCTAGTACAAGTGCTGACGAAATAACAGCTGTCTTTTGTTTTAAGAAATGAGATTTGTACAAATTCCATAGTATATAGCAATAAAAAGGGACTCCAATAATTACTGCATATACATTGGTTTCAAACAACAAGAAAAACAATAAGGAAATTAATACCAGATATTTCTGTTTGTAAACTGTATATAATCCTGCACAAAGGAATAACAGTAACAGTTCTATGCCATAGTTGCGGCTAATGATAGAATACTCATAAGCGAAAAAATATCCGGAACATATAAGAGTGTTTTTCCAAAATGGGAAAGGAGAGAAAAAACAAAATACAAATACCGTACAGGCGGCAATAAACACATGCATAACCTGCATGTAGAAAATATTATGGGTAAAGAGTTGTACTATATATAAGAGAATATACCATAAATCCGGGTGCCCATCATAACGTTTATTATATAGTAATTGTGTAATAGAATGACTGGAAGTTGCAACCGCCCAGCAATGCGACTCATCACTCCACGGTTCATGAAAGTGAACCAATACAAATTCTATTAAAAAGAAAATAATGGAAAGCAATAAAGCCAGAAGTAGTTTCTTCTTTTTAGAAACCAAGTGTTCTGTTATAGGTGGTGAAAAACTATTCATCAATTGGTCGCAAAAGCATTCATTTACCTACAAAATTAAGAAACTATTTATCCAGGGAGATATTTATTTTGCTCAAATAATAGCCGCAAGGAGTAAACTACAGAAAATATTTTTCATGACAAATCCTATGCCATGAAAACGAAGCTAGAATTCTAAATGAACTCTTACCGAGTAAATACTTACAGGCCCCCTGTCGGCATTATATGCCGGGTTTACAACATATTGGAAATCGGGAGCAACAAATAGATGTTCCAGGAATTTAAACTGGTAATAGGTTTCTAAAACTTGTTCCGGTTTATAATTTGGAAGTTTTCCGTCGCCTATAATAAAGCCATACCCTCCTGCATTTTCAAAAGCAATATGTTCTTTTGATAAGCCATTTGCAATGAAAGCTATTCCAAAGTTGTCTCCTTTTCTTTTCCACAGTTGGCCGTCAAAACTAAACCCGGGGGTTATGGTTTGATCAACTTCCGTGAAAGCCCAGTCTCCTGTTAAACCATTGTTCCATCCGGCGCGCATAAAAAAGCCGACATATTGGCTAAGCGGGTAGTTAAAACTTAGTCCAACACCGTATTTTTTGTTGCCGTTATAAGCGGAATCGTTATCAATGCTAAGTGCATCGGCTTTTCCGGTTTCATTATAAGCTATAATTGCATCTTCGTAATTTCCGGCCCTGTTTTGGTTCAGGAATAGTAATAGGCTAAGCCCACCGGTTTTTCCCGCTGCTTTAAATGTAAATCCTGTTTCAAATGTTATTCCGAAGGTTTTAGTAAAATTAGGATCCATAACAGGACCATTGGCTGAATAAGGTTCTAAAGCATCTGATAATTCAATATACCATGTTGGCTCTATCAGTTGTATTATGGCTCCAAATGTATATCCTCTTGTATCTGCCGGATAATCCCAGGCGCCATTATCCATTAATACCCAATTCATAAATTGTCCCCGTGCATCATGCGAATAAGGGTTTCCGTCATAAAAATCGGCAAGAGAAAATTTTCCGGCACTGAAGGTTATTCTTTTAGTAGGCAAATATTGTGTTACCTGATTCTGATCGTCTGTAAACAACGTGTCATGGCTGCCATGCAACGCAATTGACTGCTGATAATAAGCTCTTGCCAGATATGCTGTGGTAACCGGATCACCTACTCTGTATATTTCACCATTTGGGAAACCTGCAATACCTATAGTACCACTAAAGCCTTTGCCACCTGATATTTCGGGATTACAATAAAAAGAGCCATAACGCCAAAGGCGATACCCGAGGAATATGGTTGAAGTGACAGACATATCATCTTCTGTGGTGTCCTGCAAGCTGTTTTTTCCTGAGTAAGGAGAGTTAAATCTTCCATGATACTGGTCTATAACAGTTGCCTGGTAATGAAATGTCCATCGGCTTCCCGTATCTTTATGGGTGGAATCTTTTGGCGAGCCAAATACAGCCAAATATAAATTGCAAAAGAAAAAAAACAAGAGGGCTTGCTTTTTTATTGTGCAGATGTTGATATGAAATTGCATTTTGCAAAGAAACCTTTTTTTTGTTTACTGAATGTTAAGAGTATTTATAGTATTTCAAATAGTATAATTAGACAGAGTAAAAAATACTTCTAAAACTCAAAATGTACCCTTATGGAATATATGCTAACGGGTCCCCTGTCAGCATTAAAGGCTGGATTCACCACATACTGATAGTCAGGTGCAAAAAACAGATGTTCGAGAAATTTAAACTGATAGTAAGTTTCTATAATTTCTTCTGGTTTGTAATTTGGGAGTTTTCCATCGCCAATGATGAACCCGTATCCACCCGCATTTTCAAAAGCGATGTGTTCTTTAGAAATACCATTAGCAATAAACGCTATTCCAAAATTATCTCCTTCCCTTTTCCACATAGAGCCATCAAAGCTGAAACCTGGAGTAAGGGTCTGGTCAACTTCATCAAAAACCCAAGATGCAGTTTTTCCATCATTCCATCCGGCTCTGAAAAAAAAACCAATATATTCACCAAGCGGATGGTTAAAATTCACTCCAATGCCATATTTTTTGTCACCGTTATAGGCTGTAGCATTGTCAACATTAAGTGCATTTATTGCTCCTGCCTCATAAGCTGCAATTGCCTGTTCATAATAGGGAGCCCTGTTTTGGTTCATATAGAATAACACACTAAGTCCTCCGGTTCTGTCTTTTACTTTGTAAATAAAACCCGATTCCAATGTGAGACCGAAAGTTTTTGTGAAGTGGGTATCCATTACCGGGCCATTGGCATAGGTCGGCTCTAGAGCATCGGATAGGGTAGTGTACCATTTTGGTTCTATTATTTGCAAAACAATTCCGTAGTCATATCCTCTTGTATTAGCAGGATAATCCCAGGAAGTATTATCCATAAGAGACCAATTCATAAATTGCGAGCGTGCATCATGGGAGTATGGGTTGTTATCATAAAAATCAGCCAACGAAAACTTACCGGCACTTAAAGTTATTCTTTTAGTCGGTAGATATTGCGTTACCTGATTTTGGTCATCTGTTAGTAAAGTGTCATGGGCGCCGTGCAACGCAAATGATTGTTGGTAATATGCTCTGGCTATATAAGCCGCCGGTGCAGGATTACCAACCCTGTATATTTCACCGTTAGGAAAACCCGCCATACCGGTAGTACCGCTAAAGCCTTTACCGCCTGATATTTCAGGATTAATATAAAAGGTTCCGTATCTCCATAATCTATACCCTAAAAAAATAGTTGTGGTAAGTGACATGTCTTGCTCCGTTGTATCTTGCAGGCTGTTTTTTCCTGAATATGGAGCGTTGAAAGTTCCGTGGTATTGGTCGATAGTCGTTAGCTGGAAATGAAAAGACCAACGACTGCCCATATACCTTTTTAAAGAATCTTTTGGTGTTGCTTGAGTAACATTGGCTATTAGCAGGGATGAAGCGCAAAAAACAAGGCGAATTTTATTTGTAGTTAATTGCATTTTATTTTTTAATAAAAATTTGTAACATAAAGTAACTTGGGTATTCAACCATTCGAACGCAAGCTGATATAGATTTGGGCAATGATAAGAATGAAGGATAAGACTACATAGATGCGCATCGCCCACATTAAAACCTTTGTTGCGGGCCCTAATTGCGCTCTTCCATAAGTACCTAAATGATTTGACTCAGCAAGCTTCAAGTTGTCCTCTTTAAGAATATCAACAACCCATTGCTTATCGGATTTATTCATAGAGCCCGGAGTTGTTTCAATTTTATTCATTGTTGGTTCCTTTGTT
>Ga0302185_10000829_pt1 | contig 22869 bp, 21 predicted proteins | sample II_Bog_E1_1_FD_200231 | JGI IMG/M metagenome (GOLD analysis project Ga0302185, IMG submission 200231) | Peat permafrost microbial communities from Stordalen Mire near Abisko, Sweden - II_Bog_E1_2 | ecosystem: Environmental > Terrestrial > Soil > Wetlands > Peat | place: Sweden: Abisko... | reverse complement strand
ACGTTATACAACGCGTTAAAGTGTTCACGTTTTGGACACCTACACCCTTTAAAACACATTCGAAATACTTGGTTTTTAGCCAATTAAAGTTTGCTATTTGCGCAAATTGTTAAGTTTTTCCACCTTATCGTGCTTGCTTATGAACGCCTGTTTTTCTGTTTTGTCCCCATGGCTCATAAGCATTAAGTGCTGCTCTGTTCACCACTCACCATCAGGCGTGTCAATCAGCTTTGCTTACACTTCCCGAACCGATGGTCCTGCTTTCGGCGATAGTTGCATTTCCCGAGTAAACTACGTTGCCCGAACCTACGATGTGGGCCGAAACTGTTTTCTCGGCACTGAAGTATGCACTTCCCGAACCGGTGATGGAAACCGATGCGTCGCTGGTTTTAAGTTCCTTGCCGTTTACTTCGCCCGAACCGGCGATCATCACCTTTGCTTCACCGGCGGTGCCATTTATGTTGACAGAACCCGAGCCGCTGATATTAACATGAAGGCTGCCTGATTTGACGGCTGTCTGGATGTCGCCAGATCCGCTTAAAACCAGGCTTACCTCGCTGCCACTAACCGTTCCTTCAACTTTTATAGAACCCGATCCGGCATTGGCCAGCGCCGAAAGTGATTTGGCGGTAACATAAACATCGATTTGACCATAATCATCGTTATGGTTCCAATCAGCGTGATGTTTAAACTTGATTTTAAGGGTGCCGTCTTCCACAACGGTTTCAATCTCGCTGATGATCTTTGGACTGGCCGAGATCTTCAGGCTTTCGGTCCCATTGATATTTACATGAACATCAAATGGCCCGGATGAGGCGATGCTATTAAAACCCGAAACCTGCCTGTTTTCTTCCGACTGTGCCGAGACCGTCAAAGTTGCCGTTAATATCAGTATCACAGCAAAAAATGTGTGGGCTATTCTTTTCATAATGTTTGTTTTTTGATAAGATGCGATTGGCTGGCAATATGTTGCACGGTTGAAGATTTTAGTTAGGGGAGTCTGAAAAAATTATCAGTTTGCAATTTCTGGAATTCATTTTTTCACTTATGATGGCTCGCAAGCGGTCTCGTTAATATCATTCGAGCTGTTGCCGGGACTTAAAAAACGAAATATTGAGCATTACAACTATTGTGTAAAAAGATTGATGGTGTTTTTTATTCGTTGCTTTTCGTATAATTGATGATGAAACGCAATACATATGAAATGCAAAGCTCTATCCATCCTGTCCACAGTGCTGTTGCCAGCTCTTTTGTCTGCACAAACCCTCCAACGCATCGACGGTTCGACCATAACAGGTGATAGCCTGAACAATAAGATCGAATACCTCATAAAGGCAGCGAATGTATCTGGCGCGGCCGTCTCCGTCTTCAATGATAACCAGCCGGTGTATACCAAAACCTTCGGTTACGCCAGTGTGCCCGCGCAGACGCCGTGGCAGCCCAATTCCGAACTGTATGCATGCTCGTTGTCAAAGGCTGTTTTCGCCTATGCGGTGATGCAGTTGGTACAGGAAAAAGTGATCGATTTGGATAAGCCGCTGGTTGATTACCTGCCTAAACCGCTAACTGATTACAAGATCAGCGGCTACAAGCGCGGATACCAGGACCTTGCATGGGATGATCGCTATAAAAAGCTCACTGCCCGGATGTGCCTCGATCATACTACCGGGTTTGCCAACTTTCGCTGGTTTGAACCCGACATGAAGCTGCGTATACGTTACGACCCCGGAACCAGGTACGGCTATTCCGGCGAAGGCATAGATCTGCTGCAGTTTGTGATCGAGCAGGTTACCGGGAAGGATTATGGTACTATCGCACAGGAAAAGGTCTTCGGCCCCCTCCAAATGACCGGTACCAGCCAGGTATGGCAGCAAGCGTTTGATGCCAATGTTTGCTATGGTCACAATGCGCACGGTCAACCATATAAGCTAAAAAAACGGACAGTTCCTGATGCTGCAGGTTCCATGACTACCACCCAGGCCGATTATAATAAATTTTTTACGGCGTTGATCAATCATGGAGGCCTGGGCCAAAAAATATTTGAGGAAATGACCAATACGCAGATACGCATACGCTCTAAGACAGAGTTCGGCCCCGGGGCAGCTGTTGACAGCACAGGCGATGACGGCATCCGCCTGGGTTATGGATTAGGCTTTGGTGTTTTTTATACGCCTTATGGCCGGGCCTTTTTCAAAGAAGGACATGACGATGGCTGGGGTCATTATTGCATCTGTTATCCCGATAAAAAAATTGCAATCGTTATTTTTACCAATAACGACAATGGCGAAAGTATCTTTAAAGACCTGCTGGCGTATGCCATTGGCGACGTTTACACACCCTGGCGCTGGGAAAACTATACCCCTTATGAGCAGCGTAAAGCTGGTAAGTAATACACTGCGCAAAATATTGGGATATGAAAATTACGTGCGCCACCATTTCTGAACATCACTTGAGTGAGCCATCAAAAGTGAAAAATTGATCCACAAATAGAGGAAAACTTCAAAAAGTTAGACTGAAAAGAAATGATGAGTGGCGATTGGATTAATTCCCGCTGTCATCCTTCTTTTTTTGCTCCCGGCGAAGGATGCGTGCAGCCCGGCGCTGCTGCCGCTGCAATTTCTTGACCTGGCGCTGGCGCTTATCTTCTGAAAGCTCATTAACCAGGGCAATCGCGGCCGCCTGGGTTTGCTCGTTCAAACCAACAGAGGGTTTGATGCCTGATAGCAATGTTTGCCAGGTAAACTTAAAAAAAGGTGTTTCAGTTGCGCGGTTTTGAGTTACAAAAGCTACCCTGGGTGTTTGGCCGGGTGCATTGGGGTTGTTGTGTTTGAGTATAAAGTTATTAATGTATAATGTTGGGATTGGTTTCGTTTCCAAACTATTAAACAACGAATCGCGGCCTAGCACGGCAACCTTTATGTCATTATACAGCATAACCAGTTTCCCTTTTGCCTTGTAGCGGTCGGCTGTAAAATCAAAATCCATTTGCTTTAACGTTCCGGTTTGAATTTTAAGCAAAGTTATCGGCATAGTTGCAGGGTTTATGGCTTGCAGGTCCAATGGACCCAGGCTGCCCTTGTAGCTATATGATCTGTCCTCATCGGTCAAATTAAAAACAAAGCTCACCTTAAAGCGGGCCTGGTTCATAAAAAAGCTATTCAGATCCACTTTGCAAAGGTTGTTTTTTTGCAAAGCTTCGGGCCTGGTAGTGATGTTTAAAAAAGTACCGCCGGTATTGTTAAAGGATATTGTGCCGGTCCTGTTTGATTTTTGATTGAATTCGGTATAAAAAACATCAATATGACCCAGTTTTACCGTAGCCAGCTTCAAATCTGAATTAAAATTATATAGCCCCGCGTTCGGGAAAGTGATCACCCTGTCAGTAAGCCTTGACGTTTTTTTAGGATTGCCGAATATTTCGAGGCGACCCTTATTCAATGTAAGTTTTGTGGCGGTTATGACGCGATATTTGTGATAGTTTAGGAAATCAAAATTATCCAGTTGCAGGGAATCCAGCCTGAATGCGAACTTATCGTCGTTGCTTTTGGCAAAAAAATCGTCGGTGGGTAAGGGCGTTAGGGCTAAACCTTCGATATTTAGGCGCGAATGCGAAGTAGACAGCCTCAGATGGTCAAATTTGTAAGTATACAAGCCATTGGGCGATTTCCCTGAATAATTATTTAGTTCGGCCACGATATCTTTACAGTAAAGGAGCCGCGATTTGTCCGTTTGCGTCGCCGAGTCGATCAGCAAATCGTGCGCGCTCAGGTTGAGCTCCTTTAGTTCAGAGATGACCAGTTTATTTCCGGAATAGTCGTCATACTTAAATTTTACATCCCCCAGTAATATCTCACCTATGTGAATGGACTGCAGACTTTTGGATATATTTTGCCATGCGGTTTGGTTGTGTGCCAATACAGTATCTTTTTTGTGATTTAGATGGTAACTAATGTTAATGACGGGTTGATCAACAATGATCTCGCCGATGTTAAGCTTGTGCTGAAAATACCACATGAAGGGATGAATATGCGACAGCGTAAGCCGTTTCAGGTGCATCTCAACGAGGTTATTTGGCGCGATGTTTTGTCTAAGCCTGTGATGATAAACGGCGGTATCGGGCTTAAGTGTGATATTATAAATATCCACGGTACCGCGCAGCACATGTAGCTCAGCCGAGCTGAAATTAACGCGGTACAAGCTGTCGCTGCTTTTTAGTACTATTTTTTTTACCTCCCTGGCTAATATAGGCGACCAGTAACTATTAATGGGGAGGGCGATCAACAGGATGAGCGCAATAAACGCAGCTACACAAATTGCTGTTACGTTTTGCCACTTTCTCCTGAAGATTTTAAATGCCATTAATTACCCTTGTTTTCGCTTATCTTTTTTAACGAATCTTTTTTTGCCTGCCGCGCGTTTTTGCGCTCTTCGCGCCGCGCTTTTCTTGCCTCTTTAAATTTATTAAATCTGCTCATTAAAGTATCAACTTTCGCTACTGTCGTGTTAACTTTTACAATTGCCTTAACAACTGTAGTTTCCGTTTTCTTATCGTACCCAACACTCGGCTTTAAACCATCCAGCAAAGCTTTGTACAAAAAGCTGAAAAACGAGTCACCAGGCTCCCGTTGCAGGTCAACAGGCCCGGGCCTTAAGTTACCTTTATTGTCGGGGTTATTGTTATCGATGATCAAATTATTGGCTAATGCCGATATAAGGCCCTGTTTTTGCAGTTCGTCCTTACCGTCAACCTTTTTCAGCAATTGTATATTTAAGTTTTTGTAATAAAATTCAACGCTGCCTTTGCCGTTGTAATTAGTTGCATTAACGTTAAAATCCAGCTTTTTAATATCTGCTGACTGTACATGAACCATGGCCAGCGGTTTTACCAGCTTATCCAATATCCGGCCATCAAATTCGCCCAGTTCGCCTGAGTAGTTGAAAGCGCCGTCAGGCGCTGCCAGGTTAAACTTAAAGTTTACCTGGAATCGGGCCACATCCATAAACCGGGTGGTGATATTAGCCCGCATAATCGCGTTTCGCCTTTTCTGGTCGTCGTCGTTCGTCACATTCGAAAAATATGCGTTGGTGTGGGTGAATAATATTTCGCCGGTTGCTTTGGTGATCGCGTCCGTTTCGGAGTAGCTGATGCGGGCGCTTTGGATGTTGATCCGTTTTAGCCACATATCCAAACTCAACCTTTGAAGGGATTGCTGCGGGTCCTTGCCTATCATTGTCCTCTTTTTCCCCTTATAAGCGTTGTCGGCATAAATCTGCACATCGGCGCCTTTTACGTTCATCACGCCTGCATAAAGGTTTTGCGCCCGCAGAAAATCCTGTAAGTCGATATCGTTAATATCTACCCGATTAAACTTCATATTGTATATATCACCCTGCGCACCGGCTTGCTTATAAAAATCCACATGGTTGTACCGCGGCGAAAACGATATATTGTCCAATTGTATCCTGCGTTGTGCTGTTGAGAAAAATATCTTTTTCAGTTTTGCAGTGTACAGCCCGTCCGGTGTGCCTATCTGGTAATCGTGTATGGTAAAATTAACATCTTTGGTATAGTAAAAGCGCGAGGGATCCTGCCCAGAGAGCGAATCGATAAAAATATCGGAAACAGCAATATCCAAATGCTTAAGCATCGTTTGCTTAATTATGGGCCTGTTTTTGTCGATATAGTTCAGGCTGATGTCATTCAGCGCGACGGAATCAATATGGAGTTGCTTAAATACTTTCTTTATGATTTGATAGGGTGTTTTAGGCTTGCCCACTTTCACCGTATCGTTAAATGTAAAACGTTTGTCGATCACGGTTAGGTTTGGGTTATCGATGGTAATATTATCGATATCTAATATTTTGTCGCGGTAAGCTTTCTTTGCACCCACATTTTTTATAGTGAGTTTTTTAACACTAAGGATGAATAAATTATCCGGCGCCTTTTTAAGTTTCACCAGCTTATTGTAAACCTGTGTATCTGGAATCAGCCTGAAATCATGAAGCGTTGCATTGCCTGAAGCGATATTTAAGTCGAAATCCGAGTATTCTATCCGATAGAGGCTGTCACTGGTTTTTAACACCAGTTCTTTTAGCTGTCTTTGCAAAAGCGGTTTCCAATGATTGTTGGCCAGGTACGCGTCATAAACGTAATACCCTGCGCCTCCGGCAATGGCGATAACAACCACTACGATGAAAGGCCACATCGGAATTTTTCTTTTTTTCGGCAATTGTGAACTCATGGGTGATTGCAATCAGTTGTGATATAACAACAAATCACAAAATTTGTTATTCATGACAATATGTCATCTTTTATTTAATTTTTATGTATTTTTGCAGGCTAAATTTTTGGTTTTAATGATCGATTTGGGGATTACAGGCAAGGTGCACGATGAAAGCAGGCAGGGTGAGGCCCTGGTGCTGGAGGGAAAGAGCGATAAAAACAACGGCCGTAAGTTGTATATCGAAAGCTATGGCTGTGCCATGAATTTTTCGGACAGCGAGATCGTTGCCTCCATTTTGCACGGCCAGGGGTTTGAAACCACCGGCGATTACAATGCAGCGGATGTGATTTTTATTAATACCTGTTCCATCAGGGAAAATGCAGAGCAGCGCGTTCGTAACCGCTTACGGGAATTCACTATTGCCAAGGTTAAAAACCCGGGCCTGGTGGTCGGCGTTTTAGGCTGCATGGCCGAGCGGTTAAAATCAAAATTTTTGGAAGAGGAGCGACTGGTTGACGTAGTGGTTGGCCCCGATGCTTATCGCGACCTGCCCAACCTGATTGACCAGGTTGATAGCGGCCAGAAAGCGGTTAACGTGCTTTTGTCGCGCGAAGAAACTTATGCCGATATCAGCCCTGTACGTCTTAACAGCAATGGGATTAATGCATTTGTATCCATCATGCGCGGCTGCGACAATATGTGTTCATTTTGTGTCGTTCCGTTCACCCGTGGCCGCGAAAGAAGCCGCGACCCGCAATCGATCGTTAGAGAATGTACCGAACTGTTTAACCAGGGCTATCGCGAGGTAACTTTGCTGGGGCAGAATGTGGATTCATATAAATGGAAGGAGTCCTTGCCAACCATCCCCGGGAGGGAGGGCATTGAAGAGCCTGAAAACGGATCAAAATTCTCCCCTACCGGGGGAGATTTAGAGGGGGCGAAAGCAGTCACAATCAACTTCGCTAACCTGCTCGAAATGGTTGCCGCGGTGAGCCCGGAATTGCGGGTGCGTTTTTCAACTTCGCATCCAAAAGATATTACTGATGAGGTTTTGCAGACGATTAATAAACACGAGAATATTTGCAATTATATCCATCTGCCCGTGCAATCAGGTAGCAGCCGCGTGCTTGAGCTGATGAACCGTACGTACGATCGTGAATGGTATATGAATAGGATCGACGCCATCCGCAGGATCATCCCGGGTTGCGCCATATCAACAGACGTGATTACTGGCTTTTGTACTGAAACCGAAGAGGAGCACCAGGAAACATTAAGCATGATGGACTATGTGAAATACGATTTTGCATATATGTTCATGTATTCCGAACGCCCTGGTACCTTAGCGGCGAAACGTTATAAAGATGATATTCCGGATGAGGTGAAACGCAGGCGTTTGAAGGAAGTAGTAGCTAAACAGCAGGAATGCTCTTATTTGCGCCTGCAAAACCAGGTGGGACAGGTGCAAAAAGTATTGATAGAAGGTTTTTCAAAAAAATCGGACAAAGATTATTGCGGCCGGAATGACCAGAATGCGATGGTGGTTTTTCCGGTGTCTGACGATTACAAACCGGGTCAATACGTAAATGTTTTAGTGGAAAGGACTACTACTGCGACACTGATCGGCACAGTTTGCTAGCATATTGCATTTATGCCTGCTGAAAATGAGATAATTTAAAATAAAAGGAAGCACTAGTCGTCTTCCAATAAAATTGACAACTATCCAGAGCGTGCTTGGCTCTTGATTCTTGACTCTTGGTTCTGACACAAATGGAAATTCAAGAAATAAAACAACGCTTCGGTATCATCGGCAATTCGCCGCTGCTTAACCGGGCCATAGATATAGCCAACCAGGTTGCACCAACGGATATTTCAGTACTAATAACCGGGGAAAGCGGCAGCGGTAAAGAGGTTTTTTCGCACATCATTCACCAGATGAGCCCGCGCAAACACGGGCCTTTCATCGCGGTAAACTGCGGTGCAATACCCGAAGGTACCATCGACTCAGAATTATTCGGCCATGAAAAAGGCGCCTATACCGGCGCCGTGGGCGAACGCAAAGGCTATTTTGAAACCGTAAACGGGGGTACCATATTTTTGGATGAAATTGCCGAAATGCCGCTGGGTACCCAGGCCCGCCTGTTAAGGGTGCTGGAATCGGGGCAGTATATTAAAGTAGGCTCGTCAAAGGTTGAAAAAACAAATGTGCGCGTGATTGCCGCCACCAACGTCGATGTTTTCGATGCGGTAAGAAGCGGCAAATTTAGAGAAGACCTTTATTATCGGCTAAATACTGTGCCTTTGCGTATCCCACCTTTACGAGACCGTAAGGAAGATATCTTTTTGCTGTTCCGAAAATTTACGTCCGATTTTACCGATAAATACCGCACACCTCCGATTCAACTTGACGATGAGGCCCAGCAGGTATTGGTTAACTATTCGTGGCCGGGCAATATCAGGCAGTTAAAAAACATGGCCGAGCAACTGGCCGTTTTGGAGCGGGACCGTACCATTACCGCCCAAACCCTGCTCGGCTATATCCCCGCCGAAAGCGCCAGGAACCTGCCGATGCGGGTGGAAAATCAGCCAAAAGAAGATTTTTCAGAACGGGATATATTATATAAGGTACTGTTTGATATGAAGCGGGACATGGTGGAGCTGAAAAAGCTGGTTGCTGACATTATCGAGCACGGCGGCGTATCCATCAACCATTCCAGCCAGACGCTCAACCAGCTTTATCGCGATATCGAGATCCCGGGTTCAAATGAGCAGCAGTTCACTTTACAAAAACCAGTTATTAACGCCAACAACAATAACATCAACACAAATCCGTATAGTATTACCCAGGATGCGGAGGAAGTTGAGGAATCACTTTCATTAATTGACAAGGAATCTGACCTTATCCGCAAAGCGCTCAAGAAACACAAAGGCAAGCGCAAGCTGGCTGCCAACGAGTTGGGCATATCCGAGAGGACTTTATACCGGAAAATAAAGGAGCTAAACTTATAAAAATGAAAAGGATACCGAAGTTATTAATGGTTTTGATTTGTTTATTTGTACTGGGACCGTCATGTACCTATAAATTAAGCCTGAGCGGATCGTCGATACCCCTGGATATGAAAACCATCCGGGTTGATTTTTTTGAAAATAACGCGGCCCTGGTGGTGAACAACCTGAGTACGCAATTTACTGAGGCGTTGAAGGACCGAATCAGGACGACCACGCGGCTGGATATTGTTACCGGCGATGCGGATGCGTCATTTTCGGGATCGATAACTGATTACAACATTGCCCCGGTTTCGATAACGGCCGGCAGCAATAACATTGCGCCTATCGCGGGCGCCAGCCGGCTAACCATAACCGTAAGCGTCAAATACGTAAATAACCTGAAAGACGGAAAAAAAGATAGTTATGAATCGTCATTTTCAAAATACCAGGACTTTAGCGGCGACATCAATGCCCAGGAACAGACACTTATTGCTGCTATTGATAAACAGCTAACGGAAGATATTTTTAACAAAGCTTTTGCAAATTGGTAAGCAATTCGTAGTTTCAACCACGTGGATCAAAATTTAAACAACAGCCCTAATGATTTTTTATGGTCATTATTAGAAAACCCCGCTAATGATGCCAATTCCCACGTGTATAACTTGCACCGGCTGGTTAATGATTTCCCGCAGAGCGGTATTTTGCAGGCATTACTTGCACACGCCAGTGAGGAAAAAAACTTAAAACGGGCCTCGGCATATTTTAGCCCCCGAGCATTGTTTAAACTGATCAATGCACCTTCCACTTTCACCGGCGTGCCTGATGACAGGATCGTGATACAACCCGGTATCAGTGTAATGGGCAGCTATCGCCAAAGCGAGCCTCAAGTCTACCAGGAAAACGCTGATGCTTACACCGTTGAAGACCTTGTAGTTGATAAAAGCGCACCCCCGGTTTTTGCGGATGAAGAACACATCAGCCATCATACCACGGACGAACTGGTTGTTGACCATAATGCAGAGACATATTTAGGCCACACCATTAGCCAAGATCAACATGAGCATGAAGCCCTGGCCGGCGATGCAAGCATCCATGAGGCTGAGCAGCCCATTGAAAGTGAATCTGATGCCGTGCCGCAAACTGGGCAGGATGTACTTGAAACGCCGATTGCAGAGCATGTGATTGGAGAATTGTCAGGGGAAACGGAAGTTCACGCCCCGTCAGCGTATGTGGAGCCTGAAACAACCGACCATTTAATGGAACATGAAACGGTTGCGCCTGAACGTGAGGAAAGCCATTATATAGAAGAAGTATCACAGAAACCCGAAGAGGCACCAGGGGTTGCGGAGTCGCTTAGCGAAATACCAGGCGGGCATTCCCACCAGGAGGATGCCGCGGAACATGTTGGCCATGAACCGGTACAGGAGGTTTATGAGGAAAAAGCGGAACACGCGGTTGAAGAATTTGCCGAAGCGCCACAGCAAACGATTGAGCTTGATACAGAGAAAGATGGACCGGAACCGGTTATCGAACTTCCGGAAGAGCAGCACGAGGCGTTGTTAGCGGAAATACCTGTTCAGGAAGAAAGCACGCCTGAGCCAGAAATAGCGACGGATGAAATAAGCGCGCACCGGCCGGGGGGCCCTGTCAGTGAACAAGAAGATGAAATTTACGATGAGATCGTCTCGATAGAGGATATAAACTTAGAACGGCAGCGCAGCCCCCAGTTTATTTCGTTCGACCAGGAATTTGGGGCGCACGAAAACGGCGAGGAAAGGCAAAATGCAGCGGGCATTGCTGAAGCTCCGGCATCAACCGAAGCTGAACAGCACGACGTATCCAAATATCACGACGAGAAAATGCCTTACACGTTTATGTGGTGGCTGGATAAGACAAGGAAAGAACATGCACAGGCGTATCAGCCATATATAAAACCGCCGGGAGCGCCATCAAAAAAAGAAAAGAAGATAACCGATGAACTGCAGCAGCAATATTTTGAAAATATTTTTCATATTACTTCTGTTGAAGAGTTAGATAAGGCTACCCCTCCGCCGGCCGCACCCGACTTTAAGCGTAAAGAGCAAGTGATCATCGAACGCTTTATTAAAGAAGAGCCGCAGATAAAACCGCAAAGCAGCGATAAGCTGGATAACGAGAATAAAGCGAAGAAAAGCTCGGAGGACAGGGATGAGCTGGTATCGGAGACGCTGGCGGGGATATATAGCGATCAGATGCTTTATCACAAGGCCATCGCCTCGTACAAAAAATTGATATTGAAATTTCCGGAAAAAAGCCGTTACTTTGCCGAGAAGATTGAACAGTTAGAAAAAAAAACCAATTAAAATAAGATAATGATCCAGTTATTGCTGATTTTAGCACTAGTAGTTTGCGTGATTTTAGTGCTTATCGTATTGATACAAAACCCAAAGGGCGGCGGCCTTTCGTCCAATTTCTCCAGCTCGTCGCAATTGATGGGTGTACAAAAAACCGGTGATTTCCTTGAAAAAGGTACCTGGGGTTTTGCCATTGTTTTAATGGTATTAGCGATGGCCATAAACGTTGCCGTAAAAGGCGGTGTTTCCGCAACAGGTACCACTACCGATCGGTCTAAGGATTTAAAGCCTCAAACAGCCCAACCGACCCCGTTCAATGGGGGAGCAGGCAAAACCAATCCTGGTACACCAACTAGCACGCCTGTTCAAAAACCACTCAAATAAAACCCCAAAATATATCAGGAAGCCCCGCCGGACTTTGGTTTTGGCGGGGCTTTTGCTTAAAAGCTGTGTATTTGAATAAAACCAGCACTGACACGATGGCACTTTGGTTTTAAGCTATTGTTAACTCCAAAAACGAAGATTTTAAAAATCTGACAATACAACAGTGTTTGCCTGTCAATAGGTCGAATAACCTTGATTGGCACAATTGATGAGCAAGGGGAAGCAGACCCCGTACGAACGGGGCTAAGCTTAAATTAATTTCAAAAAATTAAATAATTGAATTACTATGTCATTAAACATTAAACCTATTGCAGGCACCGCAAACAGAGTTGTTGTAGAAGCAGCCCCTGCAGAAGAGAAGACTGCATCTGGTATCATTATCCCGGATACCGCAAAGGAAAAACCTCAAAAAGGTACTGTTGTTTCGGTATCTGATGAAGATGGTGAAGGTAAAAAGCCAACCGTTAAAGCCGGAGACACTGTTTTATACGGTAAATATGCCGGTACAGAGATCACTTACGAAGGCAAAGAGTATTTAATTATGCGTGAATCGGACATTTACGCCGTTCTGTAAAACAATTAGTGAAGGATTGATTTAGTGATTTAGTGAATTATAAATCACTGTCAAATCTATCACACAACAAAAATCAAATTTTAGAATAGTGTAGCCGAACATAACAGGTCAATCACTAATTCACTAACTCACTAATTCAAAATTAAAAAACAATGGCAAAACAAGTTAAATACAATGTGGAAGCCCGCGACGCTTTAAAGCGCGGTGTTGATATTTTAGCTAATGCAGTTAAAGTAACATTAGGCCCTAAAGGTCGTCACGTAATTATTGACAAGAAATTCGGTTCACCGGTTATAACCAAGGACGGTGTAACTGTAGCAAAGGAAATTGAACTGAAGGACCCCATCGAAAACATGGGCGCCCAAATGGTAAAGGAAGTTGCTTCAAAAACTGCTGACATTGCAGGTGACGGTACAACAACCGCTACTGTATTGGCACAGGCAATTGTAACTGCAGGAATTAAAAACGTTGCGGCCGGTGCAAACCCGATGGATTTGAAACGCGGTATCGACAAAGCTGTTGCTGCAGTAGTTGAAGACCTGAAAACACAATCACAAAGCATTGGCGAAGACAACAATAAGATCAAACAAGTTGCAGCCATATCGGCTAACAACGACGAAATGATCGGTTCATTGATTGCCGAAGCGATGGAAAAAGTTGGTAAAGACGGTGTGATCACCGTTGAAGAAGCAAAAGGTACCGAAACCGAAGTGAAGACTGTTGAAGGTATGCAATTCGATCGCGGTTACCTGTCGCCTTACTTTGTTACCAATCCCGATAAGATGGAGGCCGAGCTGGAAAACTGCTTTGTGCTGATCTATGACAAGAAAATCTCCTCAATGAAGGAATTGCTTCCTATCCTTGAGAAACAAGTTCAAACCGGCAAACCGCTTTTAATTATTGCTGAAGACCTGGATGGCGAAGCTTTAGCTACCCTGGTTGTTAACAAGATCCGTGGCTCACTGAAAGTGGCTGCCGTTAAAGCTCCTGGTTTTGGCGACCGTCGTAAAGCTATGCTGGAAGACATCGCTATTCTTACAGGTGGTACTGTAATTTCGGAAGAAAGAGGCTACAAGCTGGAAAATGCTGATCTTTCTTATTTAGGTACTGCTGAAAAGATCGTTGTTGATAAAGATAATACAACTATCATCAACGGATCAGGCAAGGCTGAAGAGATCAAATCCCGCATCAGCCAGATCAAAGCCCAAATTGAAACCACTACTTCTGATTACGACAAAGAAAAATTGCAGGAACGTTTAGCCAAATTATCAGGCGGCGTGGCTGTATTATATATCGGTGCCGCATCTGAAGTTGAAATGAAAGAAAAGAAAGACCGTGTTGACGATGCACTGCACGCAACCCGTGCTGCTGTTGAAGAAGGTATCGTTGCCGGTGGTGGTGTTGCTTTCATCCGTGCAGTTGACGCGTTGAAGCACCTTAAAGGCGCAAACGAGGACGAAAATACAGGCATCCAGATCATTCGCAGGGCCATTGAAGAGCCATTGCGCCAGATCTGCGAAAACGCCGGTATCGAAGGTTCTATCGTAGTGCAGAAGGTTAAAGAAGGCAAAGGCGACTTTGGTTACAATGCACGTACCGACAAGTATGAAAACCTGATCGGCGCAGGCGTAATCGACCCAACTAAAGTTGGCCGTGTAGCGCTGGAACATGCTGCTTCTATTGCAGCGATGTTGTTAACTACCGAATGTGTATTGGCAGACGATCCTGAAGAAGAAAAAGCAGGCGGCGCACCAATGGGCGGCGGCGGCATGGGTGGCATGATGTAATCTTTGCTAAGTCGGAAGCCGGAAGTCCGAAAGTCGGAAGACAGCCGCAAGTAAGTAGCGGGATTTTTGGCCAGGACTTTTGACCCAAATTCAATATAAATCCCTGTATGGTAAAACATACAGGGATTGTTTTTTTACTAGACTTTTCTCAATGTCATTTGCGCGTAAAGGGACGGTCATTTATTAATCAAATGATTGATTAAGTATTTTTTAGGCTACAATTAGGGTTAAATTTGTATAAATGTTCAAAGGGCCTTTAAAAGGCACAACATTTGAATAAAGGTGAATACTATGAAACATCTAACCGGAAAAACGAAATTTTTGCAGAGACATTTGTGGGATTGGGTTTTTGTTAAAGGCCCGGAACTTTTTATCGCTATTTACGGTAAATAATTAATTGCTATTTTCGCTTCGCAATGAAGCTGGAAAAATTTTACGACCGTGGTATCAATTGGTTAAACGTTCACGGTCCTGATGCAGTAGCAGCCATACTACTTTTCTTCATCGGCATGTGGGCAATCAAGTTCCTGCGCGCCAGGTTTAAGTCCCGCCTTATTCGCAGGCATACGCACTCGTCACTACAACCTTTCGTGTTAAGTTTAACTATAACTGCGATGTACGTGGTGCTGATCCTGACGGTACTTGAGATCGTTGATGTACATATCACCATATTTACCACCATTGTCGGCGCCTTTAGCGTGGCGGCGGGACTAGCTTTATCTGGTACTTTTCAAAACTTTGCCGGCGGAGTGCTGATTTTGATGTTAAAACCCTTCGATGTTGACAATTATATCATGGCGCAGGGACAGGAAGGGAAAGTGGTATCGATACAAATTTTTTACACCGTTTTACTTACCATCGACAATAAGACCATTATCATCCCTAACGGAAAGCTATTTAACGAGGTGATTGTAAACGTGAGCCGCGAAAACACCCGGCGGCTTGACTTTGAAGTAAAGCTTGGCTATGGTGCAGATATCGATAAGGCAAAAAAAATAATAAATGACGCCATCGTCGCAAACAAAGACATCTTTTCAGACCCTGCCCCGCGTGTTGGCCTTGTTGGCCTGGACAACGACAGCATCCGCATTACTATAAACGTATGGCTCGATCCGGCAAACTATCTGAATGTTAAAATTGCTTTGATGGAGAAGGTGATTAAAGATTTAGGCGCTGCGGGCATCGTATTTCCGAAGCCGGGGGTATGAGTTAAGCAATTGGCAGTTAGCCGATGTGATCGCCAATCAAATCCCTTGTTTCGCCTTAATTTCCAGGTAACGGTTAATGGTGTTTACAGTAAGGTTTTGCGGAGCGGTTAGTATAGATTGAATATTATTTTTTGCCAGTTCCTTCACGATCAGTTTTTTGTCGTAAGCAAACTTTTCGGCAATTGTTTTTATATAGATGCCCTCAACATCGGTGGCCGGGGTTTCGCTCAGCTTTCTCAGCTCGGTATTTTCAAAAAATACAACGAGCAACAGGTGGAATTTTGCAATGCGTTTTAAAAAAGGCAGCTGCCTTTCCAGGCCCGACAGGCTTTCGAAATTGGTAAAAAACACTACCAGGCTGCGTTGTTTGATGACACCGCGTATGGTGCTGTATAACAATTCCATATTGGTTTCGCGATAATCGGTTTTCTCCTTGTAAAGAACTTCCAATATTTTGTTGATCTGCGTCGGTCGGCGGTCAGCAGGGACAACGGCGCCAATCTTTTCAGCCGTTGTGATCAGCCCTGCTTTATCTTCTTTCAGCAAGGCAATATTTGATAGTACGAGGCTGGCGTTTATCGCGTAATCCAGCAAGGTTAAACCCTCAAAAGGCATCTTCATCACCCTCGATTTATCGATCACGCAATATACATGCTGAGATTTTTCGTCGGTGTATGAGTTTACCATCAAGCTTCCCCGCCGGGCAGTTGCTTTCCAGTTGATGGTGCGGTAATCGTCGCCCTGCACATAATTTTTTACTTGCTCAAACTCCATGCTATGGCCCAGCCTCCTGATCTTTTTGATCCCGATCTCCGATAAATTATTGGATATGGCCATCAGTTCGTACTTGCGCATTTGCAGGAATGACGGGTAAACCGGGAGCGTTTCGGCCTGGTCAAAATTATAACGCCGGCTAACCAGCCCCAAAGCAGTGCTGACAAATACTCTTATCGCACCGAACTTGTATTTTCCGCGCCTCGTCGGCCTTAAAACGTAATTGATCAATTTTCGCTGGCGCGGCTTTAAATCACTTTTAAACCAAATATCACGCCGTTGAAATTGAAAAGGAATCTCGTCTATTATGCCTGCTTTAATGTTGAACGGGTACCAATTCTCAATAAAAATCCCCAATTCGTTGTCATCGCTGTTGCTTAACCTTTCCGGGGCGTGGCGCTTTGCAAAAATTCCTTTTGCGGTGCCGTAAAGCATCAGCAGGTCGCAAAAAAACAGCAGTACAAGAACGGCGAATAATATTTCGGGGATGATACCGATCCACGAGAAAAAGAAACGCAATACAAAAAGTACCGCGCAGCTTCCCAACGCCGTAAAAAGACGGTTAGATAAAAAAAGATTTTTATAAAAATGGCTGAAAAATTTTTTCACAGGTGCTGTTTACCTTGGGATTTCAATTTTCTGAATAAGCTGTGCAATGATATCGTCGGGCGTCACACCTTCCATTTCCTTATCAGGCGTAAGCATAATGCGGTGCCTTAATACCGGTGTTGCTACATAAATTATATCTTCCGGCGTAATAAAGTCACGCCCTCTTATGGCAGCGATGGCTTTTGCCGCTTGTACAATAGCGAGTGAGGCACGTGGAGACCCACCCAGGTACAGCGATTTATTGTTGCGGGTTTCATGGATGATCTTAGCAACGTAAACCAGTAGTTTTTCTTCCACGTGCAGCCCCATTACCGTCTGCCTTAACGAAGCGATCTCTTTCGATGATAATACCGGCGGGATATCTTTAAGCTGTTCGGACGATTTTTGCTGATGTTGTTGGGTCAGTATCGCAATCTCCTCATCCAGCGAAGGATATTTTATTTCGATCTTAAATATAAACCGGTCCAGCTGCGCTTCAGGCAGTCGGTAGGTACCCTCATGTTCAACCGGGTTTTGCGTGGCCAGTACGGTGAACGGCGGCGGCATAATAAACGTTTGACCATCAATGGTGACCTGCCGCTCCTCCATCACCTCGAACAAAGCCGACTGCGTTTTGGCCGGCGCGCGGTTTATCTCGTCGATCAGTATAATATTACCGAAAATTGGCCCTTGTTTAAACTCAAAGTCGGTAGTTTTTGGATTAAATACCGAAGTGCCCAAAATATCAGAAGGCATCAGGTCGGGGGTAAACTGTATGCGCGAGTATTGCGCATCGATCGATTTGGCGATCAGTTTTGCCATAAGCGTTTTCGCGACGCCCGGCACACCCTCTATCAAAATATGCCCATCCGCCAGTATACCGGCTATTACCAGGTCGATGCATTCCTGCTGGCCAACTATTATTTTTGCAAGGGTCGCTTTTATCCGGTCAACGGCATTGCTCAATTCGCTGAGGTCCGTTCTTTGTTCAAATATTCCGTCTTCCATTTTATGCAATTTGGGTATAAAGTTTCTCTATCAAATTATTTAGTTTAATCAGGTCGTGGTCAGATATATTGACTGCCGAATCCGCATAAGCAACGAAGCCTACAATTTCCCTGGCAAATGCCAGCTCGATCCCAAGCTTTTGCGCCAGGTGTTCCGTAAACTCCGCGTCTAATTTGTTCGTTTTCAGATGGTAGTCATCCCGCAGGTGTTCCAGCAGGTAAGTCACTTTCTTTCGGGCAATATCGGTATTGTTACGCTGTTCAAAGTAAACCTGCCCCACTACATTTACGAAATCAACTGTCGAGTTTTTTAGCGGTTCGATAACCGGGATAATACGCTGGCGCCGTTTTACCTCGTATAAAACAAAAATGAGCAGCCCAAATAAGCTTAAATAATAAGCCCATTCCAGGTTGGGGTTGGTGAAGAGTACCCGCATCGGCGATTCATCGATCGGTATATCGCCATTTTGATATTCGTCCCAGTAGATGTTGGCACTTGCCGGTAGGTACGATAAAGCCTTTGCCGCATAATCAGCACCGCCTGAAAGTATTGCATAATTACTAAATACAACGGGGTTGGCGCAAAGGTATAAACTCCCCGCCCCAAATTTATATCGAAGAAAAGTACTGTGTCCGTAGGTATTCGTTCCAAGAACTACGGCATGCGCCGTGTCGAAACTTTGAAAGTATTGATTGCTGATCTCGCGCTTATAACGGAAGGGCGACGCCTGTTTCAAATACTTGCTGGTAAAATTAAGGCCTGCATTTTCTTTTTTCGCCTCAATGCCCATCTCGAGTTTCAGGGTATCGGCCAAAACACCGTCAAACGCGAAGCAGGAGATAAATACTGAATTGCCCTTTTTTATATATTTTACCATCTCCTCAAAACCAGGCTTATCAATATTTACTTCTTTAGCTATCACCAGGTAATTTGCCGAGCTATCGTCCAGTTTGCCAAAAATGTCGTAAAACGGAGAGTCGGTTTTGGTTGTAGTCGATCCCGGGAACAAATCATTCAATTGATGGTAAAGCACATGGGTGCCGAAGGGGATTTTGTCGCCATAAAACAAAGTGGGGCTCCAGTTGGTGGGGTTGGGTTTATTATATTCAGCCACCAGGTAAATGCCGAGCAAAACGGAAGCGATGATGATGTATACCTTAAAATCCTTCATGCTATTTTGCTTTTAAATTCCTGGAATTGCAGGTTTATGCGGCTAAAGGTTTGCCCGTCAATCGGGAATTCGCCATACCAAACATATTCAAACCGCCGGGTAAGCGACTTAAATATTGCTTTTTGATCGGCATTCGCCAATTCATCCAGGTAACTGTTATTGGTTTTTTCGGGTTGCCATTTAATCAGCGCGGCATCACTAAGCTGTTTCAGGCACTTCAAATAAAGCAGCCTTACCGCAAGCCGGTAATTGTGTTTATTTATTGCTTCTTCAATCGCGTTGTCAAAATTTATTTCGTGAATGTTTTCCAGCGATTCGCTATAGGGGATAGGAACTGCCCTCGACCGGCGCCTGAACAGAAATGACAAATCTACGCCTGCCATTTTGAAGATAAAAAAGATAATGGCGCCGACAGCGGCTGATAAAACTAAATACTTAAGGATAAGTAAAATAACATTCACAACTCCCATGGAAGGGTGCCCTTTTACCCGCTTGACTTTAAAAAGCCCGGCCAGCCAATGCCAAAACCATCGCCAGAATCTGTCCCAGGCGGACGTAGATACTTCGGTTTCGTGGTATTGAAATTCGGGCAGCGATCGGTATCTCGCTAAAGCAGTCTCATCAAAATGTCTTACTTTAATATTTGAACTGTCGCTCACCATAATAAGCGGTTTTGCCGGCGCCTTTTCAGGTTTATGCGCAGCAAAACTTGTATCCAGGCTTATGAATAACAAAATCAAACTAAGGTATAAGCAGCGTCGCATTTTTATTGTTCGTCGTCTTCTTCTTCGGGGGTGTTTTCTTCGGGTTCGGCGGGCTTTATAATCCCAAGCTGGCTGATACGGCCCAACAGCCCTTCACCTTCCAGTTGCTCGGTCAGGTTAAAGTAGCACAGGCTTACCGTAATAATAGGCGCAATATACAATATATGACTAAACGCTTCCAGTAATGACGTAATTACCGTTAACACATTTGAAAACGGGGCTGCCTTTCCAATGTGTGTTATCAGATTTATGGCGCTAAGTATCGCGACGGGTAAAAGGATGATAAACGATGCGACCCAGGTAATTAAGCCCATGATGAGGATCGCCCCGAAGGTCGCCCACCAATTTCTTCTGATAATGGTAAAACTGCGGCTGAAGGCATAGCCGAAACTCGCGTTTTCGAATACCATTATTGGAAAAACAATGGAAAATATTGGATATATGTATACAAAGGGCACAATGCACAATAAAAACGTTAAAAAGACCGCCAAATAAATGTTTGACGAAGAGATGGCGAACAGGATAGCGAAAACGATTAAAATGCCGCCAAGCATCATTAGCGCGATAAGGATGGAACTTCCGAATACTCTCAAAAAAAAGTATTTCACATAACCCCAAACCTCTTCAATGGTTGGAGCGATATTTCCTTTTTCCCGGTAAACGGCCATATAGGAAAGAATGCTTACCTGCAGGTTGATAAAACCCACCATCAGGAGGATAATAGCCGACCAGTAATCGGGGCCCAAATTGGAATATGCCTGGCCGAAGACCGACCTTGATTCGCCGAAATCAGCGTTCGTCATTCCGCTTAGCACCTTCGATTGGTGCATCGCCATTAATAAGGCCCCGGCCAGCATAAAAAACCCGGAAAACACAAAAAAGCACTTAACAAGCTGTTTGAAGTTTTGACGAACGAAACCAAACGAATCCGTAATGATTTCGCCAAAATCACGGACTTTCAGCAATTCAATCTTTGAAGGCATAGGGTTTTTGTTTTTTGTATAATAGGTTTGGATAAATGATCACATACCATACGATGAATAGCAGCGACGAGGATAGAATAGCAATACTGAGCCATGCCGGCATCCCGGTATGGCGGGTGACGAAAGACTCGAAGAAAGCCGCGACCAAAAGAATGGGGACTATGCCAATCACCAGCTTCATGCCATCTTTTGCACCTTTTTTTATTGACATCAGCCGGCTGTAGGTTTTTGGAAACAGAAAACTATTGCCCAGTACAAGACCGGCGGCGCTGGCAATTACAAACGACGACATTTCCAGCGTGCCATGTATAAAAATAACCAGGATGGATTGCATGCCGAGCCCTTTACTGAAGAAGAATTCTTCAAAAGCCCCCAGCATCAGCGAGTTTTCGAATAGCATAAAAACCGTACCAACGGAAAACACGATGCCGGCCACGAAGTTCATAAGTGCCACGTAAATGTTGTGTGATGCAATCCCAAGAAACATAGTAAACTCACCCTGTTCCTTATATACACCAAAAGGGTCACCTTTGGCAATATTTGCGTTAGTCATATCTACATAGTTGTCGCCCAAAATTAGCCTTAAAAAATTATCGTCATATTTTGCTGACAAGATGCCCACCAGGGTAAAAATTACAAAAAAGATGAATGAATAAAGCAGTTGTTTTTGATATTCCTTAAACAACAAGGGCAGCTCATATTTCCAAAAAGTAATAAAGCGATTACCTTTTTCAGTTTTGTTTTTGTAGATGGATTGATGCAGGGTAGCGGCAAGCCCGTTTAAGTACTCGGTTGTTTTTGACTTGGGATAGAAAGTTTTAGCATAGGCCAGGTCATCGGTGATTTGGATAAACCGGTTGGCCAGCTCGTCAGGGTTGGATGTGGGCACATTCTCAAAATCCTCCCATTTTTTTATATTTTGCTTAACGAATAAAGGTTCCCGCATCGAAAAAGGCCTCAATTAATGTTGTTAAATTACTATAATTTTTCGTGTTTAAAATAAAAAGAAATCGTTATAAATATATATTTGTTGAACATGCAGACAATAAAGGTAAAAACCGCACAAAACATCGATATCGACTACGAGGTAGCCGGAGTTGGCGAACGTACACTGGCCCGGCTGATTGATTTCGGTTTCTTTCTTGCGGCGTATTTAATTGCATTGATCATTTATAATTTGATCGAAAGGTCAGTTGGCGTATCATTGGCTGCAACGGTCATCATTATTGTTTATTTAGCCCTGTTTGTTTTTTATGACCTTGCCTGCGAAACCTTAATGAACGGCCAGAGCTTTGGCAAGCGCATAATGAAAATAAAGGTGATCAGCCTGGACGGTGGCAGGCCAAGGTTTAGCCAGTATTTGTTGCGCTGGTTATTCCGGATTGTCGACTTTACCATCTCGCTGCAATTGTGTGGCTTACTCAGCGCCGCCCTCACCGAAAAACAACAGCGCGTTGGCGATATCGTCGCCGGCACTACCCTTATCAAAACAAGCCCTCGCACCAAAGCGCGGAACATCGTGTTTAAACCGGTCGCGAACAATTACCAACCTGTTTTTACCAATTTGAGCGCACTTAATGATAGCGATATTACCTTATTACAGGAAGTGATCCGCAGCTATTATCAATCGGCAAACCCCCACGTTTTAAGCGGCGCTGCAGCCAAAGTACGCGACCTGGTGTCGGTAAGCAACCCTGAAAACATGAACGATCTTAAGTTTCTACAAACTATAATAAAGGATTACAAACACCACGCTGTTCAGGATACGGAGTGAAATACCACCACCCTGAACATTTTAACGGCGTAGCTTACAAAAACAATCAAGCCAAGGCTGATAAACAAATATTTCCGTACAAGTTTGCCATTATTCATCCGGAATACCAGGTCGAACAATAAAAACGCAGCCGTTAATAAAATAGGAACCGTAGCAGGGTACAGAAAAAAACTTTCTTTCCAGTCTCCTTTAAGTAACGCAATGAACGACCGCTGAAAGCCACAGACCGGACAGTCGATGCCAAAAAGCTGTTTATAAGCACAGGGCAGCATATGCCTTTCGAACCAGCCGATCATCGTGTTGTTAATTTTT
>Ga0302185_10000828_pt1 | contig 22875 bp, 14 predicted proteins | sample II_Bog_E1_1_FD_200231 | JGI IMG/M metagenome (GOLD analysis project Ga0302185, IMG submission 200231) | Peat permafrost microbial communities from Stordalen Mire near Abisko, Sweden - II_Bog_E1_2 | ecosystem: Environmental > Terrestrial > Soil > Wetlands > Peat | place: Sweden: Abisko... | reverse complement strand
CCCGTCTTTTGAAAATAAGATAGATAGCTTAATGATAATTCATATGAATAAATCTTGACAGATAGTGATATCATTTCTTCTCCTTCTTCCCAGTGAATAAAGCCACTAAAGAGATACCCTTCACACCAATCACTTTGAAACGGATACCCGGAATATCTCCCTTAGACTTGCCTTTCTTACCAAAACCAGCCACTAAAACCTCATCATTTTCTGAAAGGTAGTTAAGGCAGCCGTCCCATGGAACAAAGGCAGCTACTTTTTTTCCATTTTTCTTGAGCATGACTCTGACTCCCTTTCTGACTGCAGAGTTGGGCTGTTTGGACTAAACTCCTATCTTTTCGACGACAAGTCCTTTGGCCATGCAACTGCCCATAAAAGGGTTTTTGAATCTGGAGCATAGTAATCTAGCATTATATTCCTTATCATTCCACTTTTGTAGTCTTCGTTTGGTTGCTAATTTTCGACCAGCTCGAATTCCTCTTGGTTTGCCTGAGCCCATGCAAAATAATATTTAATATTTAATTGAATAAATAAATTAATATCACAACATGCTTAATTCTGAAATGCACTAGCACTTCCAATATTATACTCCTAGCAAAACAATTTTTTTGCCCAATCAACCATTATCTCGACACACTTGATTATTCAAACATTTTATATTTCAATCTGAGGCTGCCTATTATCCTCTTAAGCTATTTGGACAATATTTATTAGTTCATTTATATTTTATTTACTGGGACATGAGTGAAGGCATCAAAAGCTCATTACTTCTTCACCAAAATAGGAAAAATTAAGCTGTAACCGTTCTGATACCCTCGACGGAGGTCGAATACAGGCAGGTGGGCAATAAGGAAGATTTTATTGGTCAGTTAAGTGATGAATAGAAAGAGGCGGAATTCAACCACAAACGTGAATAATACGTTAAAATGAAGCTGACTCGCAAGAAGGAGTTGATGCTTCAAAAAAAATAAGAATTTGGCACCTCTTCTTCTTCCGACCGAGACAGTAGTAGTGAAGATGAGATTGAACAGATAAAGCAGCAACGACCAACTTAGAGCAAACGTTCTCGTGGAAAGATTGGAGATAAAATATCAAGCCTTATCGAGTATAATAGCTACGCCGTAGTCATTTAACTAAAAAAAATGAAAATAGATGCCGAGTTTGTTTTCTTAGAGAAAGAATTTTCGGTCAATAACCGCGCAATACCCTATTTTAAAATTACGAAAATATCACTAGGCATTTCATAGGCAAAAATGGGTAGAAAACTAAAAGTAATTTTATCTAATGATGAGGAGTTGGCAATTTATTGCAAAGATGAATTGTAGACCAAAGCAAAAGACAATATTATTTCGATATTTTTACAATTGACCAAACTCAAACTCTAAAGCAAAGGGCTCAAACTGTCTTTAACCTAAAATACATCTAGTGCTGTGTAATTCAGCGATAAATTGAGAGATGGTGCTATCATTTATGATCGGCTCTATAAGAAGTCGCAGATCATAGGAACTTGGTAATAACGATATATAGTACTGAAGTAGGATGGAGTTTACTCCTATCGAACTCTCAAATCAAAAAATACGATGTATATTCCTAGCAAATAGGTAACTTAGATTGCAACGCAATTCGATTTCTATAAAGACACCCTTGTAGTTAAGTTAGTTTACAATTCGGCAAAAACAGACTTTGGGCTGCCAGTGGATCAGAAGCTAATATGGCTTCGCCATTTTTCGAATCTGATCGTTGCATAATGAGTATTTATTAATGCTAATTGTTTTTGAAATATAAAGCCATCAATAGTTGTCTGCCATAAGTTTGCTGATGTAATCCATAAACTCCTCCTTGTTATCTTTCTTGCTGAACTTGATTCTATAAATCTTTTCTATCTTGTTGTCCCAGAAATAACTCATCATTGAGTTGCGCCTTTCCTCCTTCTTGATGATGTCAACGAATTCATCCTTCATTACTTTTACCTCCAGGCACTTCTGATTTATTTTGATGGTAATGTCTGGCTTATTGTATCCACTTTTACTCCAATTGAAGAACATATGCAAAAAGTTATCCACGGTTATAGCCAAGTAACAATTTTCTTCGACTGTTTCTTTGCTTTTGCCCGTGGTGCTGCTTTTAACGTAAAACTATTTGAGCAGAATAACTCTGGAGTCGAAATAGTCATAGTTAAATCTACTTTAACTTATAAGTACTTATTGATGTAATTAGTGAACAGATCCAAACTGATTCCTCCACTGGTCTTAATGTTGTTCTTAAATTTAAAAAGCTCAATGGTCCTTTAGTCAAACATCTCATCAAGTGAATAAAACTATTCAATTTGTTTAATTTATTAATGTTTGCATGTTTGCTCCAATTCGTCACATTACATTTAGAGATTGTACGCCTGCTTTAGTCCTTGAGCGTATATCACTATCGCCTCTCGAATCACTTGGCTTCGCTTTAACTACTACTGAATGGCAGTGTGGTAGTACTATAAGCACGACTAGCCTAGTTTCGTTTGCACTTCAATTTGCTGAAGAGCCTTCCTTAAAAAAGAGAGTTGTGTTCGGTAAAAGTCTTTCTCTAGTTTATTGGTGGTAATAACAGACTGTTCGCTGAAAAGATTGGCAAGTTCATTGGCTTTCTCTTAAGTTTAAGTGTTGTATTTCTTGAGTGATGATTTCAAGCAGGATATTTTTTATCGAATTGTCAGCAATTACTTTTGACTGCTATTCAGGTGATTTTCTGTTAAATCTTTTAAAATATTAGTGCGAACCAAAAGGATGAAGTTGTTAATCTTTTTACAGCGATTGGTGTTCTCATCACAAAGTGAGTTCAGAATGACACTACAGTTAATGTATACGTTTTTGCTGAGAGCGTTATTTTGCAGGGCATAGCGAGTATTAATTACTGGAGAAGATGCGTATTTCTACTACTGCTTAACCTTTTAACGGAAAAATGTTTGGTAGTATTAAAAGTTTTAAAGAGACGACTTAATGCGGATGTCAACTTCATTTTGTAGGAGTTCAATTATTCGTCCATGCAGGGCTAAATTTTAAGCCCTTTTGCGATCCCATTCTTTGAGCATTGCGTAGTTTGCTTTCTTCTTTTAAAAAGCCATTTTGATCAGCATGCGAATTTCATCGATTTATAGTTATTTTTAACTGTTGGTCTTTGGAGGAGGGACGTAGGTTTTATTTAGATTAACTTTTTAAAGTGGTTTGTCTTCTTTAACTGTATCGAATATTTTCATTTTCTTCTTGCTTGCCTTGTAGCTGTTTTTCACTTCTGTTATATCGCTATTTAACTCATTTCTGTAGTCAGCATCACTTGAACTCATCTACTGATTTGTGTCGACTTCGATCTTGACTACTTTTGTTGCATCAATTTCCAATTCCTGCCTTAGCTTAGGACTCACCAATGGATTGTAATTTATAGCTACTCCTTCTAATTATTTTTGCTAGACTAGATGAGAAGGGCTTAATATGAGAGGACTATGGTTAGCAAGCTTATCATCACCTTCTATTATAGGCTATTCATCCTCTAAGGGATCCACAGCATCTGGAAAATTTAAGTGATTTTGATGCTATGGCTATAAATTTGAATGCAATTTGTTATAATTTTAAGTTCCCTAATCCTCTGATGAGTGCCCACCTCTTTCATGTTCTTCATGGTAATAGCTGAATGGATTCTATCCTTCCTCAAACTGTAAATGAACTCCATCCTCTCCTCCTTCGATGTTTTAAAGATCATTTTTAAGCTAGAACTGTTCTTGTGGAGAGTGCATATCTTCTAAATCGCGAAGTTAGTGGTCCATGGCAATCTCGATTTTTCGAGTAATTTTAATTATTATTAATGATTGAATAATATCTGCTTATTCATATTAAAATGATATATAATCATTGATTTGCACTATCATCATCTGCGACCGAGAGGACTCACTCCGTGAATCGACTGGAAATCCATTTCTTTTCCATGACCACCAAATGTCGATCGGTCACCTCTGGTATTTATTTGCATGTTCCTGCGCATCGGGGAACGACTCTACTGAGCCCTCTCTGGAGTTTTTCTCAAGCGGTCAGTAGTACTGTTATTTTTAACAGCACCACCAAATCTTCCTCTGAAGGGAGAAACGTCATTCCTATACTTTCCTTTATCATTTTTAGGAGTTTTGCTAATGTAAGGGTTAGTTGTGACTTGAGCTCTTCCTGGTGTTCGATTTCCTCTTGAAAGTTCAAGATTTCTTTGACTATTATTGGAGTTAAGCATATTACCGACTCCCCTTTGCTGCTGGAAGGTCAATTAATTTAGCATTCCAGTTACCATAGTCAAAATTTCATTAAAATCGAGTCTATCTTCCTATTCAATTTAAAGCATTCCAATAAACAAGCTGGCCACCTCATCTCCGAACTCCTCTTTTATCCTCTGTAGTTTTTAAAGAAGTGGATTAAGTCTGATTTCGAAGGCTTCATAGTCATATATGTTAGAAATGTCTTATCCAAAAATGATTTCGACTAGAATTAGGCCCAAAGCAAACACGTCTGCTTTAGAAATATCATATTTTGGGTTTTGGCGATTTTGAGAAAAAGCAATCATTTGCTGAGGAGAAAAGTAAACTCCCTAAATCACATTTTCTTCAAAAATCTGTTGATAAGTCCAATTAATATCCTTTTATCCAACAACTCCCCACCGGTCACGGTAGGCTATTCTTTGACGCCCAACTCCAATTTATCCCCCCTAATTGGCCATTTCACTGATGCCCTTGATTATTTCAAGCAGCTATATTAGTGATCCAGGGCTTATATCTTCAAGGAGCGTGAAATCAGGAAAAAGAAGTCGATTGGGCATAACCAAATAATGAAGGGACATGGGGTGAGGAGTTTCTTCGTTAATGCTTGATGCAATGTTAAACTCCATGCCCTTGTACTTGACGCATTCTAGTTGTCCATAAATAGGGCACTCTAAATAAGATATAATTTACATTTCCAACCGAGGGTCTCGCGCTGATTAAGATGTTCTTGGACATTTTTGATCTGTATGACTCTTGATCCGTTAAGTCCCATTTGAAATATTATATCTATAACGACTAAATTCTTAACAGCAATTTATGGAAATTGGGATAATTGATATATAATTTATATCATTTAAATGAATTCCTCACAGTTCAGTCATATGACGAACCATGAGTACTGGTACTAAGAAAATTGGCTTTTATTCCTACATCTAATCGTTAAGGATTGCGTCGCTAAATGTAGTGTCCTATGATTTTTTCGATTTCTCACCTTTATCTTGTGCTAGGGTTTTGTTTGAGTCATCAGTTACTTCATCTTCTATTATTTTGATGGAAACAGTTAAGTGCTTATGTTTAGATTTACCTTCTTTTTTGCTTTGCTCTGATGTTTTCGTTGATTTTTTAGGATCCTAACTCATCTTTTTATGGGGCTTATTTGCTACCTCTGGTTTTTTCTGGTTGAGATTGGCATCGTTTTAGGATTGTTTCTTCACAAAGCACACTTTTTTCTTTTATTTTCCATTGCTTCCTTCGATTTTAGTAATGCTTTTTTAACTCCTTAAGCGTTTATTTGTTGAGTTTTAAGGTATGACTCCTACAACATATTTTAAAAGTGTATTACCAGTCTGCTCCTTCTTATGCGGAAAGACCGAAAACACAATATCAGTGATATCCTTGTATAGATAATTGGTGAGTGCTTTTTCTCCTCCAGGGTGTATGGATATAAACTAAGTGAGATCTAGCACTTTCTCTTCATAAAAAAATATATATCGGCCGCGTTGTTTTGCGCTGGCTATCCACTAAGAGACGCTTTTTTTTAATTGGGGCATTAGAAGAACTATAGTATAATCAATAAAAAACCCGAAATAGAATTAAATATTCCATTTCAAAGAAGGATAATGGACAATCTGAACTTGCATGTCTCATCAACACCAATAATCTTTTGAGTGTAAACAATTTTTGCTTCAATAAATTATTTTGATAGCAAAATGTATATAATTTAGGTCATTATTCTTCTATAAATATTTATGAACAATCCTTTCAATCCACGGAATATGGTTAGAGTTTCATCATATAGCAGATGTGGCTTTCAAAAACAATGATATATTTGTTTAACTAATTTACCAAATAATATTCTTTTAAAAAACGTAAACCTTCAAAACAGTTATTCATCATTTATTTGATTTTTTAAACTTTTCAAATCTTTCTGATGCAGTCATCATTTTTTAAAGTTCCTTATTCCGGACCTGCGTCCGCTTTTGATTTTTATACTGTAAAGTTTTAAGTAACGCCGGATTAGTAATTCTCCACTCTTTCATCATCTTTTCCTCCGGAGTTAATTCCTGCTCTTGCTTTTTTTATTTAAATTTCCTTTGACTTTCAAGGAAATTATTCATCATTATTGGATCCTTCTCCTTCTATTTGCCTTACTTGCTCTATGATTTTTTTACTCTATTCATTTCATTCTTTTGTTTTGCATTTAGCATTTAAAACACTTCCGGTCTGATGATGACGTCCTCAAAGTTGACTCCTTCTATATCTAAATTAAATTCATATTTTTATAGTTATCCATTGAAAAAATCTGTATCGACCTCCTCTTCATCTTCACTGGTCTCTTTGCGTTTTTTCCCTAATCCTTTAATTTTTTTATATATTTTCCTTCTAATATATCCTCTCCACACCTTTTGAATCTTGGTTGCCGCTTGATTTTAGTTCATTTTACTCAATAGCATTTTGAATTTTCTCACATTCTTTTTAATTTCAGAAATATTATGCATTTTTAGCAAAAATTAAATATTTTCAGCAATAATGGATTTATTCTTAATAAAATACTTCATTCTCAAATATTTCTTATATTTGTATTTCACTATTAAAGTTCTCATGCGATGATAAAGATTTCGTTTATGAAGTTAAAATTGGTCATAGTGATAGAAAAGAGATGAATTGACTGACAAAATGCTATTTTTCTTGCTGGAATACTGATTGACAAACTGAATAATATGTTTGAGTCTATTAATCTTATGAATTGATTGATAATAGATGTATTCCTTCTATCTGGTAAAGCTGTTTTTATTTGTTTATAGTTGACTGCCAAAGTTAAACTACTGGAGGATGAATTTAATGCTGTTTTCAATATACTTAATGATATTACTATTGGAGTTGAAAAACTCGATGCTATTGTAATAGATATCATAATTTTATTATAGGTATTTCTTGATACCAATGTCCAGGTTTGACTCGTTTATTATTTTAATGTTAGGCATGTATTTGTATATAATGTATTAGTATATCTCACGGATCTTTTCACGTAAATTCAAAAAATATTCATTATTGTTGTATTTTATTATTTACACATTTCGGCTGTAGAGAATCATCTACCAAATTAAGGAAAACCCTTACAGGCGATTTTCATCAACATTTAGTTATTTCAAGTTGGGCAGGTAGAAATCTTTGCAGCACCGACCAACCAATCTATTATTATTGAGATATAATCTTTAAAGGCAAGGCAGAAATAAGAGATTAAGCTTATTGAAATAGTTATTTGATAAATTAAGCTCGTTTAAATACAAATATATTATATTCTCAGTGATCTCCTCTATGCGGTTATTAGAAAGATTTAGTTTTTTTAACAAGATAAGATCCTTCATGTTTTTAATACTTTTAAGTTGATTTCGGCTAAGATTGAGCTCCTCGAGGTTGTACAACTTGAGTTAAGGCAATTAATTTAACTTGTTATTGTTTAGTATTAAAATTCTCAGATATTTGCATTGATTTAAATTGATGTCCTCAATAAAGTTATGCCCTGCATAAACGACTTATAAAGATTTGCAGTTTGTGTTTAATTGTCGGACACCGTTTCGTTCGATATTAAGAAGTCTAAGCCAAGATAAGGATGAAATGACGCTAATATCCTTCAATTTGTTATTTGATAAATTGAGTTGAATGAGCTTTGTACAATTCTCAAGTGGTGTTATTAAAGAAATAGCGTTAAATTGCAACTCTGCATCTTAAATATTAATGAACTTTTAGATGCCTTTTAAACTCGTTATTGATTCAAAAGTAAACTTTAATTATTTGAAATATTATGCTCGTTATATGGAAGCCACCTAACAAAGTAGCTTTTACTTTTTTAACACTTAACTTCCACTCTCATATTCATAATTTACATTTTTTTAACCTTCTTAGAGATATTTAAGAAATTTGGGACTGTAATCTTGGCTAATTCTCTCAATTTATCCAATAAATTTACTGATGTAGGAGATATAATCAAGAAAAATTTGCTATAAATTTTGTTGATGAACATCTCCTTTCCTGACTTATTAATTTACAGGTATCTATTCAAATAATTATATATTTTTAAGTATCTTTTTTGAAACTACTTTTACTTCAGATACTGAGCTAGACTTTAATAGCTTTCTTTTTTTTGATTTCAGTTCCTTTAAGGCAATTTATGGAGCATTTTTTGGCAATATATTAGCTTAGTTGACTATTTGAGGTGTCAGATTAGTGAAGGTATTTCTAATCTTTGTGGAAGACAATTGTATTTTGGCATCATTTTGAACAAATCTTTTAAGTTTCGGCCGTACAAGTCTTTCAGAAAATAAATTGGAGAGAAACTCCATTTAATATTTCATTGATAGTTTATCTTCTTGCTACATTGATAGCTGTTATCTTTAATTATTGGCAGTATCAATCTTCTTTTTAATCGCTTCTTCCTCTTTCTGTATTTGCTGGGTGATGATGGTGTTTCTTTTATAAAAGCTTCTATTGGTGATGTTTGCCTTCTCGACTTGTGATTGTTGCATTACAGACAGATTATACTGTTAATCTGCAAGTTTCAATACGCTTTGGTTATTATGCTGCGCCACTTTAGTTTTAATTTAGTTAATAATCTTTTCGTCAATAACATTTTTCGTTTCATTTTTTGTGATTTGCTGCAATTCACCCATGTCTTTTTCATATTCGGTTATCATATCCTCCTATTGCTGGATGTTTCGTTTTAATTCATCAAGAATCAAATTGTTATCTTTGTTTGTACGAATTGATTTTATCTCTGTCTAGATGCGCACACGCTACTTTTCGCAAAAACTTTGCTATAATTAACTATCAGAGTCCAAACTTATATTTTAAAGGTCTCGGAGAAATTTTTAATGCTCCTCTTTAGTAAATCTTGACATTATGATTATATATGAGTACTGATAAATGAAATCAGGATTATATTTATTGAGGAAAATTAATGGGGTCAAATTATATAAGATCAATTGGATTGAAAGATACAACTTAGAATATGGGAATAAATAGCATATTATCTCTACAAGGCTTCATAGTGCAAAAAAACGCAAAAAGTCAGTGAGTTTATAAAAAATAAACAATTTAATAAATCTTCATAAAGCATTACTTTGATCATTAAGATTATCATTTGTCGATCCTTATCTCATTGACGTGTTGATATTTAATAAACCAACTGATCTTATTTTATGATTGCTTTCCGTCAATAAAGGTGGACATATGATGTGTTTTTCGATGGTATATCCCTTAATTGTATGAAAAATAACCTTTTAATTATAAGTGAGTTGATTGAAATCGATACTGAAATTATTTTTATCTTTTGCAACAAAATAATGAAAAGCCCAACTTTATTAATGCAAAACAAAATCATCATTCCTCCAACAGGAGTAGATCACAGTAAACAATAAAAAACTCCTATCAAATAGCATAGGAAAACAAATGCTAACAGATAAGAAGAATCTGATGTTGATTTTTCGAAAAGTATCAAGAATGCACAAAGTAAGGAAGGCAGTCTAAGAACCACCATTGAATCAACAACAAGAAAATATTAATCAGAGAAGAACTAAAAATTTTAAAGCTTTCTTAGGAGTACAGTGACTTCCTCATTTACCATAAATTCTCCCAAAGATAGTTGCACTGAACCAAAAATGTCGAAGAAAACCTCTTTGCCTGAATGTAATTTTGATTCTAGAAAAATTCATCCAGTTAAACATTAAAATGGAGGTCATGATTCAACGAAAAACATTCAGAATAGTGATGCTAACTACAATAAAATTATGCAAAAAATAGATAAAAAATAAAAATTAATAAATGAGCTTAAAAAATTGTCTGGTGCCATTATTACATAGACAATGAAGACATTTACTTAGCTTTAAAAATTTGATAAAAAAGATTATGATTATCACAAAAAACAGGAAGAACTGTCATCTGGAAGCCTGACCAGTAAACACTTTAAATAAAGTTTGAGGGAAACCTTTGACCAGTTTAATAAATCTCCTCTTGATAATAACAATAAAAGTAAAAACGACAAGTCATTCACTCGAATAAAGGAAAAAATACTACTAAAAGAATGCGCGGAAAAATAAGAAAAGGTTCCATTTAAAAAATAAGATGAGGCAATTAAAAAATGTATTCAAACCCACTTTAACGCCAAAATCGAAAAGCTTGAAACAAAGTAAACAACAGAAGTCAAAATTGAGAGTGAGAAAAAATTGAGTAAAAAACCACCTGGACTAAAAAATTCTCATGACCATGAGCAATACAAGTCATGCCATGATTAAGTACTCACAAAAAGTGATCATATATCTTCAAAACTTATCACTGAGGCTAAATCCAATAATGCGAATCAAAAGAGCAAAGACAATGGGTCCCCTGAACTCAAAAATATCAAGCAAATGCATTTTATAAAGGATTTTTAGGTGCAAAGATCTTTAGGATAGGGAAAATTTGGAGTCGTATACCAAGTGATTCATAAAGCAACAAAAACAATCTATGCGCTGAAAAAAATGAGTAAATAAGTCATCAAAGAAAACTGTTTAGTTGATCAATTTATTCAAGAAATCAAAATTCAAAGTTATTGTGATCACGAAAACATTCTGCAGCTCTATGGTTTCTTTCATGATTAAGAGTATTTCTATCTGATTTTGGAGTATATGGAAGAGGGCACTCTGTTCAGCCAACTTAAAAAGAGTAAGAGTAAAAATTTAGGCTAGCTTGAAGCTGCAGTAAAATTGAAACATCTTGCTGAGGGAGTTAAGTATTTACACGCACAAGGAATTGCTCATAGAGATATTAAACCTGAAAATATTGTTATGTCCAACGGGGTAGGTAAACTTTGTGATTTCGGATGGGCTGCCATCTGTACGGAAAGAAGGAAGACATACTGTGGGACGTTTGATTATGTCGCTCCTTAAATTCTCTAAGGAGAAGAATATGATATGTCTGTAGATTTGTGGTGTCTTGGAGTATTGGCCTACGAATTACTGGTGGGAAAAGCGCCGTTCTACCACGTGAGTCGAAAATAAACGATGAAAAGGATTATAAATGTAATTATTTTTGTATTTAGGTTGAATCAACAGCCCTTGAGTTTCCTTCTCATCTTTCAAAGACTTCTATAACTTTCATTGAGCGACTGATAAAAAGGAACCCTCAATAAAGAATGACGGCCTAAGACATTCTAAAGCACCCATTTCTCCTTCAAATAAAATAAAAATCTATTTGAATCAATCACTTCCGGTGAATTTGATTTTTAATGCAGTAAAAAATTAATTTTTAAAAGGTATCCATGCCAATTAGATATTTTTTATTTTTGAAAACATATCTACATAATTTATATTTTATTTTTTCAAGATATCTTCGCACAAATGTCATAAGAAGAATAAACCCTTAAGTGGGGAGACATCATTCGAATTCACGGGGTCAGCACTAATCAGGATAAAGAAACTAAAGGTTTGATCATTTCCAAAGGGTACTCATCATCTTATTCAAGATTTACAGACCCCAATGTTTATTATCAGACTTATCTCGAATATAGTGATGTTAATTTCTATCGGGAGTCGCTCTTCCAGATCCTCCCCAAAAGCAACTTTGATCTTCATGATCAACTCCAATCTGAGGAGAATCTTCAGTATTTGCCTCTAAATATCTAGACCACAACAGTATGATGCCCTCAAAGAGAGAGCCAGATAGTAAATCAATCAGCTAAAGAATACTCTCGAGAGCAAATTTAATGATAAAGAGCATCCAGAACAGGTCTATGTCACTTATGGATCAGAAGTAGTCTTCAAACATATTTAATCAGGATAATATCTTTGCGGAGTCTTAAAGGCTGCAGATATTGGAGAAGGAGCCTTTAAATTATAGTTGGCTAAGGATTTATCAAGTTATTTAATTTTCAAAATTATTTCTCATCGGTCATATGAGAATGAGGGAAACAAAATCTATTATAATGACTGCCTCAGAATTCATCATATAAAATCAGATTGCTATATGAATTTTCCAGATACTGAGACCTCTATCATCTTTGATAGTCCGTATGAAGTAGCCACTTTTCAGGAAGGTGATGAAGGCTATGAATATGCGAATTGCAGACCCTCAATAAAAAAGCCTAAAAGTAGGAGAATAAATGTCATTAATGAAAATAAGAGTAAATGTCTTTGGAAATTTATCCAGCACTGCCGATACTAGGATTCACAAAAAAAAGAGAAGATAAAATCTCACGACATTGTTTATTTTCAGCACACCAAAAATAAAGGTTTGATTGCTTCAACTTTGGCCCAAAATAAATATTACTTAAAGGAACTTAAGAATTCTGATTAGTAAAGCGTAAGTTATGAATGCTTTTGGGAATTGATACCTAAAGAAGGCAACGAATTCGGACCATAAAGATGTAATTCTTTCAATGCGAGAAATATTGTAACAGGTCAAATCTTGACTTTCTAAGAATTTTAAGTTGAGATATTATCCAAGTAACAAATTGAAAACGGAGGCTTTAAGAGCTAAGGGTTGGTAAATTTGATTTGTGGAGTATCTGAAGACACAAATAAACTTCTTGAAAGAGGAGAAATGATTTCCAGCAATGAAAATGTCAATGAGGTAGTCAAATATTTTGACTCAAACATTAAGAAAATTGACTTTAAGGCAGTTTAACAACTTTCCGAAGATAGTTTTATTATCGTCAGAGTTTCCGAGTAAACCATTCGGGATGTCGCATACGTCCTTTCTTCTCAATAAGCCTTCGTTAAAGTAGTGGAAATTCTATCAACAGAACTCAAGAAAAAGAAAAATGATCCATCCATCGATTGGAAAACCATGTTCATGTCTCTCAACTAAGATTTACTTGTTTCCTTCATCTCAGTTTTAAAGCTACTCACAGGCAAGATATATGGAACTTAATATCAAGAAATTTAATCGTCAGGAAATAGCCCAATTCTACAAGTCCAGAAGATTCTTGTCTAAACTGGTATTGCTCAGTTACTCATTGAGGTGATTTATACTCTATACGAGCCCTTCAAATAGATAAACAGCAATAATGATATCACTTAAGATCGCGCTATTAGGCTAAAAATAGCATAAATTTTCTAGCTTTCCTATATATTAGTGTAGAAAATCGTAAAGGATTGCCTCTAAAACAAAATTTACTTTTCCAGATGGATATAGTTATTTTTGTAACACTCCAACAACATCAACAAATCTTTTATTCAATAATGTTTGGTGAATATTTTGCAAAACAATCCTGTCTCCATCAAGGCCATGATCACCAATAAAATTATCAATGATTTAATTAATTGCTTCTTCTAGGAAGCTAATCAGCATAAATCGCAAAAGGAAGGGTAGCTGACTACAAAACATTTGAGACTGTTCTCTACATTTATAAAAGGAGATGATGTTATCTTCAAATAAAATCAAAGGACCATTCTGGATTCGTTTTTCAACACCTAAAAAAACGAGTATGGATTCAAATTTAAAGTAGAGTATAGAATTTCTGATCTGGATTAAAATATTGATGATGGCAGATAAAAAGATAGAAATAAAGTTGTCAAAGTTATCTTTGGAAAGGGAGAACCTTACACCTTGCCTTAGTTCTTTTAAAAATAACCCACAATATTTAATTATTTACTCAGCTATATTAATCTCTTGGCAGATGTATGCATGGACCGCAATAACGAAGCCATTTAATATGTTGAGAATAATCTTCCCTTAGCCGTGGTTTCAACTGTCCTCATCGACACTGATATTCTAAAATTAAGCAAATAGAAGGAAGGATAATAGTTGAGAGAAGGAAAAAATACAATAAGTCCTTACAAAATTCATGAGCCTTTCATTCGGATTGGGCATCACGCTTATGTTAATAATTTTAAATTTTCACCAATACGTAGAATCAGAAAGATTGTTAAGTGGTATAAGTTTGATGATGAGAGATAAATAACTGCGGAAGATATCACCACGACTAAGAGAGTATATGAGGGTGAAAAAGAAGAGGAAGAGAAGAATTACCTTAAAGATTTATTACGATACATCAAAAACTTTTTGGAAAACTGCAGTAAATAAACCAATGATCTGCAAATTCTGCACACAGTTTTGAACTTCTTAAAAGAGACCATTTTACTGGGACTTTGGGAAAGTATAGATGAGTTCAGGCAAATTATTCCTCTGTTAATTAAAAATATCACCAAAATAGACAGCAATCTATTCTTTTAAGGCTACACTTAAGCTATGAAAAATAGGTACCCCGGATAAAAATGGATTAATTTCAATAAATAAAAACTGAAAATGAATCGCCCATAGATCGCTCTTATCATAGAATGCAAGATAAAAGCCACATAAATATTCAAGTACATCAATGAAATGGAAATTGACATACGATTGCGATATTTGATGAACTTTTTCCAAGGAATTTATGCTGCTACTTAAAATTTTGAAAATTATAGTCAAAGCATTGAAGATGAAGTTAATGTTAATGGTGAAGGAATTGAGCCAGAAGAGATCGAATTGGTAGTTAATAGAAATGATATTGCCAAAAAATAGTTTTATAAAATATTTGGCACTAATATTCTTGGGGAAATCACTAAAATCAGCGAAGATCAAGACATGATGTTGAGAGAAAATATCTGGTATAATAAAATCAGAACCATGATTCCTTTAGAGTATGAACCTACTGAAGAACCTGATAAAGACAGAGACCTTTTTAAGCATTCTAATGACTATCCATTGAGCTCTATTGTCTTGAGTCTTTTTGAACTGACCGGGTATTTTAATAAAAATCTTCTGAACAGTTCTTTGAACATGCTTCGAGCCATGTTCTAACAAAGAAATGACCTCATTGACAGCTTTAAAAATTTGCTAATTGATGGTAAGGGGAATTTGAATGAAGTATATTCAAATCTGAAGTTTATGAGAAATAAATTTGCGATGCTGAAAAATGATACTATTATAAAATTTGATGGAAATGCTAGCAAATCTTTTTCTTATTCTATTTTCAAATCTTATGATCATCTTGGTAGATAAGAGGATAAGAGATCAGGCATTATTCAGGATTTGTTCTTCCTTGCAAGGACACTCAAAGATGGTGTTAGCTTAAAAAATATTGAATCTTTGATGTATGTCTAGAAATAAGTTTTTGATAAGGAAATGGTCTATCATTTTTACAATTAAAAATAAAAAAATAACGGTCTTTTTCAAGAACTTAACATGGCCGAAGGCATTTATGATCCCTTGATTGAATACATTAAGATCATTGGAAATCAAGAGCTTCCCTAAATTCATAGATGGCTTCTTTTTTCCATCTACCAGTACCTTACATTGCTTTGCTTTAACAACATGAAAGCTAAACACTTTTTCATGAAATATATTCCCGATATCATGCCACATCTTAATAAGAGAGTAGGAGCTGCCTCCTTCTTGTATGAAGTTTGCATCAATAATAAAATTTTGGTGAATAGCGAAGAAGTAGTCAATAGCATCATTGAAGGAGCATTAAATAGCTGTGTTGAATTGGAGCAACAGGAAATTTTATATGGCATTGTTTCAAGTGTAATTAATCAGATCAGTCAAGACATTACAATAAATAACAATTACTAGAAAAGCCGCATTCTTTATAGTCTCAGAGGAGTTCTTATCTTCAATGACGAGGGACACAAAAGAAATCAGCAAATATTAATGAATAAACTACAGGATAACAAATATAGAAGACTTGTTTTCAAAGGATAGCTTAAATACGTGGCAAAAAAAGAATAATTTAATCTCCCTCCTGCAGAAACATATGCAACAACTCACTTTGAATTGTTCAGTGCTTTGGTTTAATCATAAAATCTTATCAACATTGGGAAACTCGAAAATCTTCACCCCTATACCTACTGTCTTGAAAGATTAAGTGAAACCAACAGATGGCAGATACGCAGAGCTTTGCGTTCCTATGTAAACAGACTGTATTATGTTCATAAAGATCGAGATATTTTTTTGTTTGAATAATTCATCAGAAAGGAGTTTACTATTATCAACAAAGAATTATTGGATTTGATCGAACTTCACAGAAGTAAAATGTTGACATAAGACCTAAAAGTAAAAAATGGCATCAGATTTGTTTATGCGCAATCATAGATAATCCTTCTGATCATTGAAATTCTAATTACTTTGCATGAAATGTTCCTAAAGCCCTTATTTATAAAACTGTTGCAAAGAGAGTTAGGAAAATAATAAAAACTGCAGGACGATAAATAAAAAAAATTACATCAAATGTTAATTAAATTGCTTAAGAATCTCGGATGTATCGATAAGCTTTATCATAATACCAAGACCATCGTGTCTTTCGTGAGGGAAATAAAAAAGCTGATGGAAATTGTACTGATGAGATTCCATGTGAGATTTTTATAGAAAAAATCAGAGCCTGATGCATAAAAGGAGCAGAAATAAGAGTAAAACAAAGAATCTAACGAATAACAAAAGTAGTCCTAGCCATCAAAAAATACATATCAGTATGATAACTCAAGAACCTTCTTTAGAAATTTGGTTGAAATGATGAAATTTTTGAGACAGCATTAAACTCATTAGAAGCTAAAGGAAGAATTTTTAAAAAGAAAGAACCTTATGGATGTTTCTGAAAATGATTTAAAAAAGAAATATATCGATGCTATCTTTGCTGTCCCAAGTTAAAATTTAAAACCTGTCAACAGTGTTAGGATTAAAGAACAGGAGTAATTCCACTATAAGCCGCATTTGCAGACAGCTAACTCTAAAATATTTAAGGTACTGGCCAAGCCTGAACTATAAGAAAACGAATAAAACATGGAGCTGAACAATAGACTTAATAACGTAAAGGAGTTGCTGCTTGACTCTCCAGCCTTTAAAAAATTAAAGCAAGATGAATTCTATAAATTAGTTCGATTATTTACCAAAATTGATGAAAATGCTGCATAATTCTATAGAAACGATTGGGAAGCTATGAAGGAATAGCCTAAATCAGTCTTCTCAAAAAAATAAATCATCACCAATTGTTTCTCCTTGGTCATCAATTTCCCTGAAAAGATAACTGATAGCTAAAAGATATTTATCATTAAATTAGTGAGATGTTATATTACTGAGGCAGTTGAAGAAAAACAAAATCATAAGCTTTCAGTCGATAAATGGAGTCCTGACTATTATACTGATGAGAAGAGTGGAGCAGACATCTATGATTAGGAGAGAACGTAACTTGTGAAGAGACAGCATTAAATTTAGGAATGCGGAGGATCCAAACTACTCCTTTCTATCTTTAAAGAAAATTTAAATCAAAAAACAGAATTATTGAATTAAACTTTGCTTTTGGGAATTGCTTATCTCTTTAATGGAAATACTTATTGCCAGAATTCTATTTTAGCTGAACTTAAAAGTGACCCGACCAATGCTACTCTCTTCAGTTTAAGAAATCTCATCAAAAATATTGGAAACTTTTTGATTGAAGTCAGAAAATTTAAGGAAAATGAAAAGAAAAGAGTTTTCTCCTATAAGATAGTTGATTCCTATGATCATTTCGATCGTAAATAAAACATTTTAGTTAAAATGTTCGGTCACAAAACTGACAAGTTTGAAATTCAAACTGAACTCAACTATGAGCTCGCCCTTTGCCGAACTTTTCGTTTCCTACAGCTTTTCTGTTAAAACAATAACATTGAGATGAAAAAATTCATAATGTAACAAACAAATGACGATGGAAGTATGAAAATAGCCTCAATCAATTTCATTTCAGAAGGTTGCCAGCTCTTACGACAGTTCTTTAAGATTATGAGCAGCAAAATTGTGACCATTCCTCCAAGTCTTCTCGATTTTATTAATGAAATTACTCAAATTCCCTGTCTAAGTTGTCAAAAGTCTCTTATGAAATCAACTTTCTTTGAAGATATGTCCTATATGGCAGGATTTTTCTAATCGAAGGAGAACATTTAACAGCGTAAGTTCAGCTTTTTCATTGAAACCAACCCTAAATAAGGTTAAAGCGTCCCATAAGATGATCCACTTTGCACTTTAATGGAAATATTTGAAAAAGGAGTGGGCTTAGCCTTGAGTAATTTCGAAGGAAATGACGAGTAAATATATACATAATTTTTAAATAAGTGCCAGCCAAGATTTTTATGGATTGTAATTCGCCAGAATATGATTAAACTTTTAAGGCCTAAAGCTGAAAAATTTGGAGTAAATCGATAACAAGTAGAGGCTTAAATTGAAAAACAATATAATGAAGCAACTGAATTTAAAGAAGAAAATAGACTCATTTATCAGCAATACCGCGAATTCTTGGTTGAATACGCTTTCATTAGGAAAATATTCGATCATTTTAATAAAAAATAAATCTAAAAATTCATTGAATAGGAGAAAGCTCATGGTAAGGTATTTTGCGGTTAAATCTGTTCTATTCTGAATGTTCTCAGTCTCCTCAAAAAAATTGATGATTATGCCGAACAAAGAGCAAAGCAAGCTTTGAGTAACCCTGAAGTGGTTGATATGATTGAAAACAATAAGGCTCTCAAGGCAAAAAATTTTAGAAAATAATTGTGGAAAGTTGCGAAAGAGGATCAGTATCCTCATATTATTTAGTTAACCAGCATCTTTGAAGAGCTGATTCTTTCTATTTAAATTTCATCAGATAATGGAATCTGTCAGGGATTTCAAAACATTTATTTCCCTAATCACCCAGTCTTCTCTTACTTGGCAGGTGATACTCGAGACACAATTATGTTCGATGTTGGTCGTGAGAATCGTCGAGATAAAGTGAACACATTATTCGATCACTATGATGAGCTAAAAGAATAGATTGAATGGAATTATGATCTTAAATACTATACCTTAAACATTGGATCTGTTCAATTCCCACTTTCAATCACATCTGGATCTATTGACTAGGTCAGAAAGACAGCTCGGTACATTTCCTATGCCATATGTGCCCTAATGCTAATGCTTATTCTAGTGGATCACGATACTTTGTAGCAAGCCTCTTACTTTACTTTCTTCTATTCTAATGAAAAATTGTTTATGAGAGTCCTTTGCTTGATTCAGCTTCTGCTGACGGTAACATTTTTAGTATTGTGGATAAGGATGCGGCTCAAATTGTGCCTATCAAAATTAGCCAAACAATCAGAGGAATAAGAGCAATAGTTAGCCTCAGGAGGGGGTGAGTAAGAGGAATAGATTATAGAAGATTCATCAGAGCCAACTCCTCCAAATACACTTCTATAAAAAATATTCCGCTATGCTATAAAAATTTCAAGTTTCTTCTTCATAATAATTGATAAAATAAAAAAATTCTTTAGTTCATTCCAGCTCGTCTACGATTTTATAAAGTAAAAACCAGGATTTAGTCATCTAGGTCGGCTTCTCTACTTTGTATTTAATCCCATCTTTGAAGCTCTAAAAACTGTCCTTGTGAGTTTATACGCTTTGAATACGTTTTAGTCTGGTTTTTTATCAATAGTAATCTTTGTTTTTGCCTCAATCATGGGTAATTTTGTTGGAGTGGAGTGGTACGTAATTCATTTATTTGACTATTTTGTAGGCATTTCTCTTCTAACAAACGTCTTCAAAGCTGTAATCAACAACATTGGAGAATTATCACTTCTTTCACTTTTTGCTGGATGCTTTATCATTGTATTTAACGTCATTTCTCTCAATACATATACTCCTGTAATTTATGAGGATGATTTACCCGCTGAAGCCTGTGAGGAAGTCTTTGGATGCGTTCTCGATGTGTATACAAGTGGAGCAATTGGAGACGACATGGATCAAATCTATGCTGGGAGATTCATCTTCGATACAGTCTATGTCATCTTCATGGAAATCCTATTTTCCAATTTAGTTTCAGGTATCATGATTGATGGTTTTGGATAATTAAAATAATCTGATGCGGAACGTGACTAGGATAAAAAAAGCAAATGCTATATTTGTGCAATGTAAAAGTCAGATGTATATTATTATATATTTAGATGGAAAAAATGGGCACAACTTTCAAGAAGCATTGTGATAAACATTGGCTTTGGAATTATCTATTTTACAGATACGTGATAAAGATGAAGGATCCATCAGATTTTACCGGCTTGGAGTACACAATTTCAACTCAAATGGATGAACAGAAAGTTGATTGGTTCCCTGATAATGGTTCTAAAGAATAAAGTGGTGAAATTGAGACTTTGATGAGTTCCATTAAGGAAAAAATGGGTGTAATGAATGAAGATATCAATAAATTTATTGATAAAAGTGGGTAAGAAGTATCCATTTGTCACAGAGCAGTTCAAAACGCCATCGTCAAAAAAAAAGAAAATTAAGCACCTGCTGCCTAAAATTGATTAAGATCATTTGAAATAATTATAATTTATCAATTATCCCAATCAATAATCCTGAAGATTCTCATAGTATTCTATTGAAAATACACTTTAACAAGTTTCCCCTTAATATCAAGAGCTGATTTGCTTATAATATAACTTTATTAGTTTATGTCCATTTATTCAGGCTTTGCCACAAGATTTCAAGAAGAAGCCTACGATCAATGTATTGATTCTCTGCTCTATGTCCTGCAAAAGCGCATAATTAAATTTTATCAAAACGAGCAGGCTGATTAGTAAAAATTTATAGGGCTTGTAATGAAACTTCATCAGCAAATGAGAACCATGGAGAAAAATAAATATTTAGATCCCAAGAGTTCACAGCCAGTAAATGAACTTGTCAAGTTTATTCAGACTTATTAGGATAACATCGGGAATAATATACACCGAGAGCCTTCGGGACAGAAAGCGGTAGAACAACTACCCTCAATTTAGTCTAAGGCTCCAACTCCTTAAATCTCTCACTAGAAAAAAAAGGGTAGTATGTTTTGGGTAGAAAAACCAATACGTGAAGATAATAGTAAAATTTCCGTTGATCAGGATGCGCAGACAATGGGAACTATCAACTTTCAAAAAAGAGAAATCAGCACATAAAAATAAAAACCATAATTTAGAAAAACAAGCTTCAATGATGGAGGAATCAAAGGTCTGAAGCCGAGAAATCCTGCGAAATTTAACTTAAAAGATTACAAAATATAACAAAATGAAACAATTGACTTGAAACCTCTAAAGAAGAGATCAACAAGTAATTATATTCCAGAATATCAAAACACGAAAAGATCATTCTATCTCAATAGCAACGTTAGTGAGCATGAGAGTAATGTAACTCGTAAGCATAAAGTGAGATCAAACTCAAAAGGAATTCTTAATCAAGGCGACCATTTATCCAAATAAACCCACAATGAAGTTTCAGACATAATTAAAGACTACATTATCAAAGTCAAAAAAAATTATCTTCGAGGTCATTCTTATAAAGATGAAAAATAGGCTTAAATAAGATTGCATGACTTTTGATATTAATATAATAATAACAATTAAGTCATTATTTTTTTAAATTGGTAAACCGCATAGTAATTGTCTTTTTGAACTTGAGCCTCAATTTTTTTTTTAACTCCGGTATGCTACCTTTCGATCATATAAAAATAATACAAAGATATGAGTTTTTCTTAAAATAATTTAAAAGCAGTCACTTTGATAGAACTAATGAATGGTATTACCTAATGAATATCTTTCAATTTTCGAATATTTTCAAGCTGATAATTCAAATATTAGTATCAAAAATGTAAAGGGAAAAATAGATGATCACTTAGTTCAAAGCTAAATTTAATTTCTAAAATTTCGTTCAATGACAGCATGATCTTTTTCCTCTCCAAAAGTGATAAACGAACTATTTTTAGTTGCGTGCTTGAAATTTGAAATTGTTCTATTGCAGTCCACTAACTCTGTCCAAAAATTGAGGTCACCATTTACACTTGAAAATTCCATACTGTGTAAGATAAGGTTTACATTTTACTAAGATAGTATGAAAGGTCATCGCGGCAGATTTGCCACTCAGATGTGCTTTTTGAATGATGGGTCAGCTCTTCAGGCTCACCTTGCAAATCTCCACTTTGAGGTGAAAATTAATTGCAGTCATTGGTAATTTCTGATTCCTTGGTCTTCAGGAAGAATTTTTGAGCATGTGAACGAATCTGGGAACCACTTCTGTTTGGGAGCAGTTGCTAAATTTTTTTCCAGTTTTTTCCATAGACGCGTAAGCCTAAGTTATAGATCATGTATACCTTAAAGAAACTTCAAATGTTCCTCTTTGGTCCAACGTCCGCTACTTTTACAGTGTTTGCTTTAAAAATCCTACATTTTTGAATCTTAAAGAAGATTTTAAATTAATTATATTCAAATTAAAACAATTCTAAATTAAGGATTACATATCATATACTCCTGCTCATAAAATAATACACTTGCTAAATAAATTTTATATAGGGTATTCAATTAATTGATTTAAAGTTGTTGTGTGTTTGTAAGGATGACAATTTGAAACTAATATAAATCTATTGAAGTCTCACATTTTGCTCTAAGTCTGTTATTTTGAGCAGAATGAAATGATATAGAATAATGATTTATAATAAACTAGGGGTTGGGGTTGGGGTTGGGGTTGGGGTTGGGGTTGGGGTTGGGGTTGGGGCTGGGGTTGGGGTTGGGGTTGGGGTTGGGGTTGGGGTTGGGGTTGGGGTTGGGGTTGGG
>Ga0302185_10000819_pt1 | contig 23058 bp, 47 predicted proteins | sample II_Bog_E1_1_FD_200231 | JGI IMG/M metagenome (GOLD analysis project Ga0302185, IMG submission 200231) | Peat permafrost microbial communities from Stordalen Mire near Abisko, Sweden - II_Bog_E1_2 | ecosystem: Environmental > Terrestrial > Soil > Wetlands > Peat | place: Sweden: Abisko... | reverse complement strand
CCTACTAACGGCTGGAGTAACAAATACCGGAACTGGTTTAGATGTTACCGCTATTACTACAACTCAAGGAGAGTATTCTGGTTCTGGATTAACAGGAGATTTAGATAATTTTATTTATGTTACCAACGGCTCTACTTTCATTTTAAAGCCGTATAAAGTTCCTGGAACTGCTCTTACTAGCGTATTCGGAGGCACTACTGACACCTATTATGCTGGTCAAAACCCAGTTACTGTTCAGGCCGGTGTTGCGACAATAACTCAAATTCATACAGCCGGAGGATTCTTATTCGTGTGCTCGAACACGGCTGGTCAATCAGGTGTTGTAATTATGGATATGGGATCGGATGCATTATTCGGTTATTCTGGTGTGGTAAGTCCAGTGATAGGAATACCTTCTGGGACTATCTATAAATATATAGATACAATTGAGCAATTATTTAATTACACAGATTCAATTAATTTTTGGGTTAGATCTGCTTCTACAAGTTCTGATGCAAGTTTTAGTTCAGTAACCTTACCACTAGGAAGTCCTGGTACTTCTGGGGTGATTTCTAATGGTTGGACATCTTTGGCTACAGCTATAGACAATTCTTCAGTTTCTGTTGGACCATATTTTCAATTATGCGGTACATATGACATTTGTACGTTAGACGCAAACACTCCAGCTCAGATTTACGATCTGATTTCCGCAATACTTCCTCCTGCAGAACAATCTGATTACTGGGCAGTCGATAACGACAATACAACTCAAGGATCTGGAAGCCCATCATATGTTTCTTGGAGGTTAATGACATCCTACTTAACTTCAGTTCCAACTATGTATGCGCGAGTTTACGATACTAATGGAAACCTTATTTTTAGCGCAAATACGACATCTAATCCAACAGCATTTCAATACTCTACCAATGATGGTACTAGTTGGAATGCACTTGGAACAATACCTAACACTGTAGATACCCGTGTTCGTGTTCTTGTTAGCCCAACTCCGGTTGTAACAGTAGCCCAACCTTCTTTGAGAGAGTCTTAAAATGGGATACTTTGCAAACGAATTAGTAAAAACATTTCCATCAACTTCTATACAGAATACTACAGCCCCTACCTTTGCGGGTGTTTCTTCAGTAACCGCTAATAATGATGGGTCTTTCACTGTTAATTGGAGTACTGCTACAGGAAGTGCCGCAACGCCTATTCTATATAAAGTGTATGTTGCGCTGGGAGCAAGTGTTTCTCCTACACTATTGTTTGTTGATTCCAATATTGCCGAAGAAGCCGCATCTGCTTGGGTGAAAGCTAACGTATTTCAACTCGGTGACCAATCTACGTACTTTGTAAATGGACAGACTTACACATTCGGAGTAAGGGCGTTTAGTTCTCAAAATATCACGGAAACTAATACAGTTACATTAAATGCCACGGCAATTGCTTCTGGCAACCTAGCCAGCGTGTTTCAAACAATTGCGACAAGTCTCTCTAGTAGTTCTACAAGCATTGCTGCAACAGAAGTCTTGTTGGCTGCAGACGTTTCTAGTTTTAGCGGATACCTAACCACCTTTGCGTCAAATCTAACCACTATGACTGCGGCTAATACTGCCTATGCTACCAACAATACTAATTTTTCTAACTACTTGACTGCCTTAAATAATTACTTAACGACATTTGCTAGTGATTTATCGACTTTCTCTTCAAACCTATCCACTATGTCGTCAATTAATAGTACGTTATCAGCATCAGCTAGTAGTTTAAGTGGTTCAGCGACAAGCCTAGCTTCTTCTGCCACCAGTATTTCTAGTAGTAGTTCCACATTAGCCACCAATGTAACGACCTTTACAAGCGATTTAACTACATTTGCCAATGATCTTACGACTTTTTCAGGCTATTTAACTACATTCAATACTGATCTAGGAACATTAAATACAGCTAGCGCCAACGTAACTGCAGCAGCTGCAAGTATAGCAACGTCAGCCTCATTAATCGCTGCAACAATCCTATAAAAAGGAAAAAAAATGAACGAAATAACTATCGGATTTTCTAGGCCCAAAGGTGGCTTTCAACCCTTCTCGTGGCTTATTAGACTGGCTTACTGGTCACCATTCTCACATGCTTATGTTCAGTTTGATATTCCAAAGGTAGATACTGTTATTTTTCAAGCCAGCGGGACAAAAATAAATTTGATTAGTGAAAAGAATTTTAATGAGAAGGAATTTATATATAAAGAATTTACTTTACCCATTTCATCAAAAAAGAAAATGGAAGTTATTAAATTTGCTGTTGCTCAATTAGGAAAGCCTTATAACCTTAAGGGAATATTGGGAATGGCTATAGTTAGAGTAGGGCAATTACTAGGTAAAAAATGGAATAGTCCATTTAATTACAATGGGTCCTCAGCATTCTGTTCGGAGATAGTCGCTAATATTTTAGAAAAATACGAAGATATCGATATGGGAAATGTTTCAGATGATTCTCCGCAAGCGGTTTATGCAATTTTAGAAAAAGTTAATTGTGAATTAATTTTGAAGCAGAATAAGCAGCCAAAAAAGTAGTTCCAACCCCTAAAGCAAAATAAAGCCAGTCTGAATGTTTTTGGTCTTGAGAGATCTTATTCAATCGATCCAGTTCATCTCCTGCATTTTTAGACCATAGCGCCACTCGCTCATCAGATTCTTTTAAGGCCAAGTCTTTTAGTGTGATGGCTTTAGTTAAATCAGCAATTTGAAGGTCTTTGGTCTTGTTGTCTTCCATTAATTGTCCAACACATAGATTTAATGCCGGACTATACTCAAATCCACCATCTGGGAGTTTCTTGATAGTAGACCAATCACAGTCCGCGAAAGCATTAGCAGAACTTACGAACAATAGAATACAAGCAATTAGTTTTTTCATTTACTGTCCTTTTTGTACCAATCCTCATTAACGGGCTGCTCCTGAGCTGGTAACGCAGCTGCCTCTGCCACTAGAGCATTGGCTTGTTTATTATTACTATCCTCCTGAGCGGCGAGTTTGTCATCTTTTTTCTGAGTAACAACACCTTCTTTTTTGCCAGCATAAGCAATGATAGCGTCCTTGATCTTCGTAAATTCAAAGTAAATGACTATTCCTGCGATAGCGATTACGAAAACCTTAACTCGCTTCCAGGTGTCTGCTAGATCATTTCCAATGACTGTTAAGAATGCTTTAATTTTAGTCCACATATTATTTGGCCTCCGTAATGTCTTTTATCAGCTCTGCTGGGCTTTTAGGAAGAGATTTACTGGCAATAGCATCTTTGATCATGCTAGTGAAATGAATCACTGTATTGGTCCCGAAATACGATACAGTGGTTGTGCGCAATAAGTCAGTATATTGAGAACCATCAATATATCCTTTTATTCTAAAAATAGAGCCCAAAATCAATATTCCAATCATTAGAGCTGTTTTATTGACATCCTGAAATACTTCGAGCAGATCCGCTAACCATTGGGGCATATGAACTCCTATTACCTCAATATATCATGAAAATAAGAAGCAATCTTATATTTCAAGGGGAATATCCATGATCGATCCAAACATCGCACTTGAAGCCGCTGCAGGAGGCATTACAGCCATTGGCGGCATTTATACTGCTATTAAAAAGTGGATACGCCATTCTACTGACAAAAAAGAGAAGTATAAGCAGGATATCCTAAAGCAGGCCCGTAGCGAAACCGAGAAGATCCGTAGAGAGCTTGAAGATAAAATTGAAAAACTTGAGATCGAAGTAGAGACACAAAAACAGAATATATATAAGGATATCGGGTACTTAAGAGAATCCCATTCAAATGAAATCCGTAATTTAACTGAAAAAATCGAAGAATTACGCGAAGATCTGAAAATTCAGCATGTAGGTATCCTGAATCTACTTACTAAACTGGTTGATAATAAATAATACCCTAATACCGATGCTGCCCAACGCATGTCCACTTATGCCTATCAGAAGCTTTAATTCTGACAATTCGTGGTCTCATATCAAATAAACTGTTGTTGTTTCGATTGCAATACAAAATCTTAACCTTAATGTAATCATCGGTCTCGTAATGAACATTTAAGACAGCAAGATCCATATCCAGGGTATCCCTGTGACGAATCATATTACCACCCTTAAATACTTCAGAATTCTCTGACATACTTAGTATACTACTACATCCTTAAGCCAAAGGCAAGTTTTTTGTAAAATTCAACTTCCTATTTTTTAATAGTATTCAGCCAGGGGGAATTTCTATTTATTTTTACTATTTATAATAATAATTTTAATTTTCCCTTTTTGATATGATATAGCGTAAGTAAATAAGTATCTCGGATGGAAAATAAGAAGGTTTGAATATAAGAAAAAATATATGGAAAATTTCAACTGAATTCGTTTTCAAAAAGGATACTTGCGCCTAAAACTTATTTTGACCATAATGATATACTAAGACTATGAAGACTTGTAGAAAAGGATTACATCAATACGAACAAACCTTAAGAACCTGTCCTGTTTGCAGGAAAATTAGTGTTAAGGCTTATGCTCAAAATAATCCTAGTAAACTATCTTCAATTAAATCGAAATATGCTAAAAACAACCCAGGAAAAATATATGCCTCACAAGTTCTTTATCGTCATAGAAATCCCGAAAAAGTAAGTGCTAGACAGTTAAATTGGCGCGAAAATAATCTCGATAAGCGTAATAGCTATGAAGCCAAACGTCGGGCGGCTAAATTACAGAGAACCCCCAAATGGCTAACATCAGAACATTATTTGGAAATTCAAAAGTTTTATAGCTTGGCTAAAGAACTAGAAGTAACTTCAAAGCAAAAATTAGAGGTAGATCATATAATTCCTCTTCAGGGAGAGCAAGTCTCTGGATTACACGTTCCTTGGAACTTACAGATATTGACCGAATCTGAGAATACTGCAAAAGGAAATAGGTTAAAATGGAGTGAAAATGGCTGACAATAACGATATTATAATTATAGGTAGTACTGCTAAATGGAACTTGCCTCCTACGCAAGGTGAGCTTATGGGCACGTACACTGGTCCATTTGAATTTAAAACCTTTCTAACTCCAACCCAAATGCTTGAAGCTGGGCGCGAGTATCGAAGTTTACTTGGTGCATTTCCTGAATACGCTTCAGATAAAGAAAAAGAATTAGCCTTTGCCTTGGTTCAATTACGGTACCGTATCATTAAGGCCCCTCCTTTTTGGACTTCTACCCTATCTGAATCTGGGTATGCTGGTAATGTCCCTGATACCAATATCATCATGACCGTCTATGTGAAAGCCATGGTTGCTGAATCAATGTTTCAAGAGAAGATCAATAAGGAAAGCGAAACCCTTTTAGAACGCACGATTAAGAGTGCTGAAGCTTTGGTTGATGTGAAAAATAAGCAAGGTCAAGAAGAGTAATGGGAATCTATAGCATCGAATGTCCTGGTTGTAAAAAGCTCTTTCAATGGTTTTCTGGATCGGCTGACCAATTTTGTGAAGAATGTAAAAAGCCTAAAGGAGTGAGTATGAATAGCGAAAACAAAGAAGTCGAATATCTTAATCAAATCATTAAATTACAACAAGATATGATTGACATGCTTAAAGCTGAGATTGGTCGTCTTAAAATTACAACGATTCAGTCTCCCTTGCAGCCAATCACAAGCCCCATAATTGGTCCTGGTTACCCCGTAAACCCTAACCCGTTCATTCCTGGCACTCCAGGAAATCCATTTAATCCCTATATTGTTACCTGTGGATCACCTTCAGATGGCGGCGGAACAAATCCTACTGAGTCTAAATGAAATCTTTCTACGATCTATTCGATATCTGTAGGCTTAGGGCTATTGCGCTTGCGATAGATCCCACTACAGAATCTATTTATCGAATGCGTTGTAGGGAATATAGCGAGAAGTTTCATACTCCGCTCCATGTAGTTGAAAAGGAACTAGATCCCATTTTTGTATTGCAGCATCTCTACGAAGTTCAATATTCTCCACGAGTTATTGATGAAGAGTTGAATGAAGTATTAGAACAGTTGTATAGAATTAAAGATCCAAATTACAATCCAATGACCAAAGCCGAGATGGAAGATCTGGTCGATGCGGTTCTCAATAAGGAAATTGAACGTCTGTCTAAGAAAAAACGTCCTACTCAAGAAACCATTAAGAATGAGATTAAAAAGGAAACTCTAAAAGAAGAGATTCAAAAGCCTAAAAAAGGTTCCATGAATTTTGGTGATTTAGAGAAACTTGAGGAAAACTTACCACCAATTAAAACAGGGTTTGACAAAGAGCCAACCAAGTGAGAGCATTAATTTTGCACTAGGAGAGCAGCATGAAATATTTAAAGATTTTATTAAGTCCAATTAAAGTAAAGGGCGATATCGACGACCAAGAGACTCTGCAGGCAGATATCTATGAAAAGATTTCAGCTATGATTGAAGCCGAGACTCTCGTATGGGAAATCGATGAAGAGGACGAAGACGAAGACGAAGGTTACTAAAGATATAGTAATGAAAACATTCGACCCTGGATTAAAGAAAGAAAAATAACTATTGTTTCTTAATTTGGCGTTCATTTTACTAACCTCAAATTAGTTTCTATTTTTGCTCCCACTTCACACTCTTCCACACAATTATGATTTTGACCGTTATTTTCCAAGATAGAGAAATAATGTTAGTATTCATTATGAAATCCTCTACGGTCAGTAATAATACCTTTTCTTGGAATTCTTGTTCGTGGCCCATCCCAAGGACCATCTGGGCCTTCAGGTACATAAAATATTACTTTATCGCCAATCTTTAATTCTCTAGGCATTTTCAGTCTCCTTATTCAATGTACGATAAATACTCTGTCTACTTAGGCCAGTAATACTCACGATCTCTGGTATGGTACTACCTTCACTTCTGAGTTTCTTGACCACTGCATGTCCATTTTTCTGGGGGCGTCCTAACTTCACGCCTTTCGCTCTGGCGTTGGCCAGGCCGCTGTTTACGCGCTCTCTGATAGTCGCAGCCTCAAATTCACTAAAGGCGCTTAAAACCTGAAACAGGAGCCTTCCAGAGGCAGAGCTTAAATCGATATTGTCTTTAACTGAAACGAATTCAATCTCAAGAGCCTGAAACTCTGTTACATGATCGAGCATGAACTTAAGGCTCCTGAAGAGCCTGTCTAACTTCCAACAGATAACCATTGAGACCTTCCCAGCGCGACAGTCTCTCATCATTTCCTTAAGAGCAGGACGTTCTTTGGTACCACCTTTGTGGCCCTTGTCCTCGTAAATTTTTACATTGGTGTAGTTGGCATCACCAGTCATTTTCAAATAGTTTTGAATATCAAGTAATTGCATACTTGTATCTTGTTCCCGATTATTCTTCATGCCATCCGTAGAGACTCTGAGATATATAGCTATATGCTTCATACTAATATTGTATACTTTAATACAGATTTTGTCAATTACTATTTTGTAGCCTTTGTCCATTTCATAAAGTCTTCTCTGATCTTGAGGTACTCTTCAATGGTGTAAAGGGGCTCGTCTTGTCTTTTAGAGCCATGAGCAAAAGAAATTCTATTATCTCTAAGGAATGCGAGCATATCATCATTAGCTAATGCTGCCCATGATAGCTCCGAGAACCCTTCAAAGTTGTTCCATTCATTCATATTAATCCCAGCCTTTTCTTTTTCTTTGGACTATTGGGTTTTTATTTTCATACCATTTGCGTCCACTCGCTCTTGAACAAATTTTGCACACTCTCTTTTTGCCATCGTGATACAAATTTTCTCCGTCGAAGGCATGCCCCTTAAGGCAATGAGTTCTTCTTTTTAGTGGACTGTTAAATCTGCCTCGCTTAACGGTATCGCGATTATTTGTTGTCGAATCCCCTTCATATAAATGGTTTGGATTAATACATGTAGGATTATCGCAAGTATGACAAATTAAAGATTTTGAGTCCAAATGACCATGTGTGGCCCAAAAAGAAAAACGATGCGCTCTCCAAAATTTTCCATCATAACTCCAAATACCATAGCCATCTTTGTCTTGAGCGGCCATCCAAACCCAACAATAATCAGTTTTGTTTGCTTTTGTCCAAAATTTTTCGATAGTGTTCTTTTTCAATCAAAACCTCGACATCCATCATAAAATGAATCGTAATCTTGATTCGATTTATATTCAAAAAAAGGTAACTTCATATTAGATTCCCGAGTCTCGCTGCACACCATACATTTTGCCCTACGACCCCTTAGATCTGGTTCAACTGTAATCGTATCACATTGGCAGATTACGCAAACAGGTTTCCTAGTTTCCATATCTTTGCCATTCGCAGCATGTCCACAAGCCATCATCATATTAAGCCATCAAACTTTCTTCGACTAACACGGCACCATTATCGTCGAAAACTGTATTTTTTGCAATCTTTTTTACGTGATCTCTGATTTGTTTATTGTTTTGCGCATTATTGAAGTAAATCTGAATATGCTCTCCTTGCATGAATCCTCGCAATTCATTTTCAATAAATCTTAAGGCTGCTGCTTGCTGATATAGATCTAACTCATTAAATGTTTTCATACGCACTCCTAAATATTATCAGGGTTAATTCCGCCAATTAAAGTCTGTCCGGTTTCCCACACTTTAATAAAAGGAATGTCTCCTTCTTTTAAATCGATCTCTAATAGCTTTGTAGTCTGTGGAGCCAATAACTGAAACGTACTTACCCCATCTTGATTCTGGACTTGAACGCTCATGACTTTCTTTCTATCATTGAAAAGACACAATTTCATACAATATCCTTAAAAATCTAAACTATATAGTTTAAGAACCTTGCTCCATGCCAATAACTTAAGAGAACTGTTGTGTTCCTCTGCATGGTCTCTAAGTTTGGAGATATCTACTTTCTTCTTACAGGCATTGCATCTATAGAAAACACTTTTGGACTTATTGCTATCTGACCTAAAAAACACTTCTGGGGTTGATGTGTTTAAGTTCATTTAAGCGCTCTCCCGATAGTCAATTTGTCCAATAATTACTAAAACATTATCGATGTTTAATGTAGCATAGAGAGACATGAGGCGACCATGAATCTCACGCATCTCATTCATATCAGCGTTCCTCTTAGAAGCGCTTGATAGCTCAGCCCTAACGTTATCGATTGCTAGTAAAATCTCGATCTCACCTTCACACATAACATTGTATCCTTTAATGATATTACTTGACATTTTATTCTCCTTTTACAGAATTTAAAAGTCCTGTCTCCTCTGCTACTGCCAGAGTCTCTAAGAATTTCTGAAGTACCGGCTTAAATGAATCATCTTGCATGCTTAAGTTCATTAAATCTTGTTTTAGGTCAATTAACTTTAAAGTAGTTCTGTAAAATTCACTTTTCATCTGTAGTATCCTTTATACATCGTTGGGTCGTATCCGTAGTCAATAAATAACTGCTTACCTTTTTGAATGTTTCTTGCCGCTGTAAAAACCATCTCTTTGGAGTTACCCTCATATTTTACGTTGGCTTTGAATGAATGATTAAAAAGACTTCCATGACCTAATGCTAGAGCTGTGTGGTTTTCTTTTTTGCCCCATTGAAAGAGATATAGGCCCAAAATAGTAGCATCACAAATTCTTGTGTTAACTTCGTCTAGTACTATTACCTGGGAAACCTCAATGATTTCACCCTTCTTAAAATCTCGGACTGCATACAATCCGCGTCCAAATTTCTTAGTGTTCTTAATTACTACGTTTGACATATAATCCTTTCGTAAAATTCACTTTTATAAAACCCAGTATGCCGAGGGGGATCAACATACTGGGTAGGGACCGGCATTTTCGGGGGAGAGATTGCCGATTGAGGAAAATTAGTGATATAGATTCTGTGCTGGAACTTCTTCGCCGTTTGAGTAGAGCTGAAGCGCTTGACTTCCATTATATTGATAGAAATCTAGTTCGAATCCAAATACACCCTCATTAAGCTGGTAAGTTTTAGATACCGTAGTGGCTCCATGCTGACCATCATTATTAAGTTGAGACCCATTAATGGTTAAGATAGCTCCATCATCGGACGTTAGAGACATTGGATAGTATCCTGGTTGAGTAACCACAAAGTATCCATGGCACTTAAGAACAAAATAGTTTTGGTATGCGTCTCGCAAGTCATCATTGATCGCATTAGGCAAAACATTTAAACCCGCTGAAGTGGCAGAGTTTGCTTGGTCGAATACTCCGGTATAAAGAAATGCACCAATATATGTTGTGTCTCCGCTGACATTGACCGCACTATTATTAAATGAGGCCAAGGAATTCACTGTATTAACTCCAGCCGCATTAATATTCCACAATTGACATTGAAGCCCCTGTGTAATTGGATCTTGCCCATTGAACGCTAGCTGGGTATTGTAGCGAGCTACTTCGTTCGCAATCGCATCAGGAGCAGGTACGGGCGTTGCCGCTGTTCCTGCTGGACCTTGTGGCCCCGCTGGACCTTGTGCTCCTGTAGTTGAACTGTTGCTACCACATCCGGTAAGTACTGCCATAAGAACGATGATTGTCATTAAGCTATTTTTCATTTTGTTTCCTCTTCCTTTATTTAGTTTATCAAATAAGATACAATTAGTCAAGTATTATTTTTTTGCATGAAACATGTACGGACAAAGTTTTATCAATAAATTGCGTGGATCCTTTTAGCGATTCGAACAATCTTAGGGCATATTCGCTAGCTTCTTGTTTATTGTCGTGACCTAATAGAATTACATTGTTATTTAAATATACATTCAAATAGCGATCATCATCTTCATTTTTTCTTAATTCAATTGTATTCATATTACTCCTTAATATCACACCATTCAGAATGTCTTGAGTCTTTGATTTTATGAGCACCACAAACACAAGATGTTTTTGAGTTTCCGTTAAACAATTTCATATTATCAGAGGCCATAGATTTCATAGCAGCCCAACCAATATTGTTTTGGTTATGTTGATTACGTGCATTCCATTCAGACATGCTCAACAGATCATTCTCGTCGGCTCTAGCAAGATATCCATGTATCTGATCTATAATTTCATATACCCATAGTCCATAGTGAACCCATAAGCATCTTGTAACAATGTGTTCTTCATTTTTATAGTAAACATGGTCTCCCAGATCAAATTTAGGATTAGGATTCATTGGATAGCTCCTGCAATCTCCACGATTATCATAGTGGCCTGATATACTATAAAAAATCCAAATATAAGAACTCCTACAAAAGCCATTGTTGATACTAATTTCATATTAAGCATTCTCTTTGGGATTGCTCTGTCTTCAGACAAAAATACAGAGTAGTGAATACTTTTTTCTTGTCTACTTCTTGAGCTACCATTATACAATCCATGAGATTAAAGAAGGGCGAAGAATAGATTTTACTATTTATTACATCGTCCATTAGTTCTACTCTTGCAGGGCTTGAGGATAACCATTTCATTAGTTCATCTGTATAGCAGTCTCCCTCAATTGATTCAAGGGCTTTTTCGAAACTACCTTCGTTTTCGATTAACGCTACAGCGGCCTCTTGCATAAAACGGTGAGTAAATCCATTACAGTATTGCTCGCCCAAACATTCGTGCATGGTTTTATTTACCCATTCGGACGATCCGCCTCCAAATTCAGCGTACTCCATAAACTCGTTAGCTAATTGTTTAATCATATATCTAACTCTCCTCTGTAGTAGAATACCAAAGTTTACAAGTTTAGTCAAGAATTATTTTAAAGCATCAACGATTTGCTCAAATCGAATATAAGAGCTACTAATCGCTATTAATGGCTAATGGAGGGTACTGGACGCTAATGGAAGAATTAGGTCAATATAACTTTTACGGAATTATATGCGTCTTCCATATGCCTTAAAAGGTCTTGGATCGCGTTCTTAATCATGTGGTTTTCTTTGATACAGGCTTGAATAGTATAGTTACTATCTATCCAAACTGTACCAAGACAATCGGAGCCTACTATATCGGACAACTCAGCTTCAACTAATAGGGTTATGAACATGCCTTCGCCTGATCCAATTTGCTCGTACATTTTATCAAGATCAGATGGAATTCCGCTGAAGCAATCCTCTAATCTTTCAGAGGTTTCCCATCTATATTTAACTCTGACTTTTACCTGAAAAGAAGTTCCATCGAAATTCACTTTTCTGGTTAAGGATTTATAAATCTCCATCTTGCATACCCCTACTTCTGAAGGATATTTGCTACTTGCTCCCAGAATAATTGATTACGCTTTACATCTTTAATATCAAAAAAGTCTTTTGTATTGATATCTGTCATGCTCACATTCTTAATAGAATTAGCCAAATCTTTTACTACACGGATAGCATGAAACTCCCCAAGCTGTTTCTTCATATTCTTGGCAGTTGTATTTGGATTCAATTTAAGTCTAGGGGCTTGTGTTTTCTTTTTCATATTATTTTTCTCCTTCAAAGAATTTTTTGAATTGTTCATTCCCATACCGTCCTTCAGTAAGCTTAATTACTTCTTTAACAGTATATTTAGATTTTAGTTTTTGGGATTCACAGAAAAGTTTTGTCCCGCTTTCGCACGCTCCTGTTATTGCTCTATATGCAACAATAAGATCGGTAAATTTTTTAGGCTCTGTAAGTTTCCATTTTTTAAATCGACTGGTATCGCGATCTGAAAGTTTATATTTTAGAGATTCTTTTGCCTCTTTAATTGTTTTTCCGTGGGAAAAGAACTTTCCTTTTTTGATAACAAATGAAAAATCCAATTTTCCGACGATCTTAATTTTCATCGTTACAATCAAGCCAATTTTTCTTTTTGAGACCAACCACGATAAAATTCCATCAACTTTGATCAGCTTTTTCTTTTTGAACGATAGCTCAAGTTTTTTGGCACATTTAGGTGCTGCCTTAGGATCATTTTTATTGATTAATTTCGGCGCATCTAACTTCGCGCTGCCGTCCACGTACACATCACCACCGACTGTTTCAAGCTTCGGCGCATCTAACTTCGCGCTGCCGTCCACGCGCACATAGCCGCCTACTGTTTCAAGCTTCGGCGCATCTAACTTCGCGCTGCCGTACACGTACACATAGCCGCCTACTGTTTCAAGCTTCGGCACATCTAACTTCGCGCTGCCGGACACGTACACATCACCACCGACTGTCGTTAGTGCATCTAACTTCGCGCTGCCGGACACGTACACATCACCACCGACTGTTTCAAGCTTCGGCGCATCTAACTTCGCGCTGCCGTCCACGTACACATCACCACCGACTGTTTCAAGCTTCGGCGCATCTAACTTCGCGCTGCCGGACACGTACACATCACCACCGACTGTCGTTAGTGCATCTAACTTCGCGCTGCCGTACACGTACACATAGCCGCCTACTGTTTCAAGCTTCGGCGCATCTAACTTCGCGCTGCCGTCCACGCGCACATAGCCGCCTACTGTTTCAAGCTTCGGCACATCTAACTTCGCGCTGCCGTACACGCGCACATAGCCAGTTACTTCCTTAATATCTTTAAAATCATTTTCATTTTTGCTTGTGATTTCTAAATTTCCAATGTGTTTCATTTTTACCTCTTCTTTAATTTAGTCTACCAAACATTATTTAGTTAGTCAAGTATATTGCTCTGACGAAAAACACTTCTGGGAATTATCATTGAGAAAGGTTGATTTTTCGGGTGGGGGCTAGCTTATCAGTGTGATTCCAGCTATCCCATACGCCTACAACTTTGAGATTCTGCACTCTATCGCCTACTGATAGACCCTTAAAGAGTGCTTGTAAATCAGGTGAGAGCATCTCGAAGGCTATCTGGCTGTATGCGGCCTCACCATTGGGCAGTTTCTCAGTGAAACATACGATGGTATCATTGTCAATCGAACTGCCCTTTGTGAGTTGTCCACACTCCATAAGATAGCCTAGATTATCGAGTAGAGATTTAATGTAGGTCATTTAGATCCTTCTTTTTTCAAGAACCATGCCCAGTGAATGCCCTTCCATAATTCAGGTCGAAACATATCACTGCCTGATGGTGGAATACATGGCGTATCTTTTTTGAATAAACTATGGACATGATCGGCGTGATCGTGAAGCCAGGTAAAGGCGTTGTTATACACTTCTAGTTGTTCTGTTATATTTAAATCGTTGTATTCTTTCATAGATTAAACTACTCCGGTTTCAAGTGTGGGTTTTCCTCAAAAATCACTTTTAGCAATGCGATGCATTCACCACAAATAAATCTAGGGGACGGGTAGCTAGTGACCATTATGCGATTGCATGCGAAGCATTGATATTCTTTATGCATATTACTCCTCAATATTTTCTTTAGGTTGCATATTTAGTTTAAGTGCGTCATATAATTCAATTTGCGAATCCCTATCCATGTTAGTAACTGTATCGAAAGTTAAAGCATGAGCCGCCCTAACAATTTTTGTGATACGAATATCTCTAATTAGATCAGCGTTATATAATTCTAGCCGTGTACTGTAGACAGAAAACTCGCTTCGTTTGGCCGGATATCCGTCTAACTTAAACTCAGTCGAGCTTTTTTCGAGTTTAACTATGCCACGCTTAGCGGTAACTGTTTTGACCCTATCAGTCTTAACCGATTCAATGTTACCTTTTCCGTTACCATTAAAGCCCCGCGTTACGATATAAACCGTATCCCCGACCTTGAAATCAATGTTTTCCATATCATTCCTCAATGTATTTGGTTGAAAATACAGGCTCGTTGTCTTCGGCGTCAATAATACAGTTGGCTAAGTATCTGTATCTCTGAGTTAAAGACTTGTCTTCAAGGTCTTCAGTCTCTTCGGACGCCCTAAAGCATGCTTCGGCAGTCGCATTCCTAAACACCTCATAGCCGTATTTATGAGCTAGTAACTCTAATTCTTTGGCTAGTTCAAAAACCCCATCTAAATCTTTAGTTTTGGTATTCATATTAATTCCTTTCGTAAAATTCACTTCTGTAAATCTCTTAATACCCATATAGTTTTACGATCTACACCTCAAAGAATGCCTTAAATTGCTCATTTCCGTATTTTCCTTTCGTTAATTCAATCACTTCTTTAACAGTATATTTTGGTTTAAGCTTACTTGATTCACAAAAATGTCTTGTTCCAAGCTCACAAGCTCCTGTAATTGCTCGATAGGCGTTTATAAGGCTTGTAAGATTCTTGCTATCAGTAAGTTTCCATTTTTTAAATCGAGTAGTGTCTCGGTCAGAAAGTTTATACTTAATTGAGTCTTTGGCCTCTTTAATCGTTTTGCCATGCGAAAACACTTCTCCTTTTTGAATGATGAATGAGACTTCCAATTTACCAACTATTTTTACTTTAAACAATTTCAGGCTTTTAATTGTTTTGACTGAGATTAAAAAAGACAAGATTCCATCGACTTTAACTAGTTTTCTTTTCTTGAATGCCGCCGCAAGTGCCTTTGTTGCAATTGCCTTGGCCTTATCATCACTTTTATTTTTAATGTTAGGCGCATCAAGCTTAGCGGAGCCATAGACGCGCAGATAACCGCCTACCGTGGTGAGCGCATCAAGCTTAGCGGAGCCATCGACGCGCAGATAACCGCCTACCGTGGTTAGTAAAGGCGCATCAAGCTTAGCGGAGCCATCGACGTACAGGTCACCGCCTACCGTGGTGAGTAAAGGCGCATCAAGCTTAGCCGAGCGATCGACGCGCAGGTCACCGCCTACCGTGGTTAGTAAAGGCGCATCCAATTTCTCAGAGCCATAGACGCGCAGGTAACTGCCTACCGTGGTGAGCGCATCAAGCTTAGCGGAGCCATCGACGTACAGGTCACCGCCTACCGTGGTGAGTAAAGGCGCATCAAGCTTAGCCGAGCGATCGACGCGCAGGTCACCGCCTACCGTGGTGAGTAAAGGCGCATCAAGCTTAGCGGAGCCATCGACGTACAGGTCACCGCCTACCGTGGTTAGTAAAGGCGCATCAAGCTTAGCCGAGCGATCGACGTACAGGTAACCAGTGACTTCTTTTAAATTTTTAAAACCTCTTTCGTTGTCTTTCGTGATTTCCAGATTTCCAATATGTTTCATATCAATTCCTCTTTTTGTTTATTAATTATATTTGTAAAAAATTCACTTTTGGTTAAAATACCGCCTCATGAACTTTTTTAAATGCCGCCTCAAGTTTACGCTTCAATTCAGCATTGTTACGCCATGTTATTTCAACTTCACTAGAACCTTCACAAAAAACGCTAGGTGCCCATGAAATATGCGTCCTATGATATGGCCCCTCTGTATTGATAGCGGCGGACACACTAGCAGAGTGAATGCCCTTGTCATTCTTGCCGTGATACATAAATCTAAAGCTATGCATTATAGTTGATTCACTGCAACCTAATTCATTGCATTCTTTATTTTCAATCTCACGTAATACCTTAGCTAATAGCTCATTGTTAGGGCTATTTTCTGCTAAGTCACTGATAGTATGGTAATTACAATCACTTTCATTTAATCCCATGGCTACTAGATCGGCCTTGAATTGCTCAAAAATATCCTTTCGAATCATTTCAAGAGTGTACTCAATTTGACGCTCTATTTCACTAGCCGCGCCACTATGTTTAGTGGTATAGCCGCCGCCCCAATATCCCATTAAATCAGTAAAGTTATTGTATTGAAAGCCGCCTTTATTCCATGAATGCGGAATAAAACCGCTACGGCCTTTACATTCAACCGATTCTAGGGCGTCATCGTCTGACTTCCAACAATCAGGCCCGCGCCGCTCTTGTGCAATCTTTAGAATTGCATCTTTTACAATCTCTTGGGTTGATTCTTTCAGCTCTTCAAAGTATCCGTAACCTTCATGCATTAACTGTTTTGCAGTGCTCATAAAGTTTTCCTTTCGTTATTTGTTTAATTTATACTACGCCTAAAGTGTTTTTAGCAATTTGTTGCATTACTGCATCCATATCGATGGATTGCCCGCTTGTGGTGCGTCCCCAGATATTAAGGTCTTTGAATGTAGTAGTCATTTCACCTTGCTCATCAAGTTTACGCATAAGCCACGGCGATACAATCCAATGCTCTAAAGCTTCGTTCATATTTTCATGGTGCTCAGTATCGCCCGCCGTAGCTTGATCGCAACAATAGTCAAGCTCATCCTCATCGGTAGAGTTGTAACCGCAACCGCTACACTCATACGCATTCTGGCTACTTACTTCTAGAAGGTCATCCATATACTTCTCATCACTCATTAAATCATATACAAGTGAAGATACGCATGCATGCACTTCATTCCGCACAATTCTTTCAGCTACTTCATTAACTTGTTTTTTAGCTTCGTTTTCTGTATTGTGTTCTGTATTCATATTCATTTTAGTTTCTCCCTTGTTAATAGAATATCAATCCCTATAAATCTTGTCAATTATTATTTTAGTGAATGACTCATTTAATTTGCTCCGCTAGCACATACGCCATTAAATAGGACGCCATGGCTTGACTAATTAGGTTTTTGGTTAGGACGGGGTTTTTATCATTACTGAAATTCCAATACTTACATTCGTGTCCCAATTCTTTGAACATGAACTTCAATAAAGGAGTGGATAAAAACTCAAAACAACATTCTAATAATACTTCATATACATTAGAATCATTGATATTGGGATACGCAGTCAATTCCACTAAATAGGCCTTGATACCTGCTAAATCAGTCCCGTTTTTCTTAATGTAGTTCACTACTTCTTTATTCATATTTAAGCCCTAATCATTTGTTTTGTTGCAACTATATTTGTTAAATTCAATATCTAGTTTTTTATTACAAGTCTTTTTAATGCGCCTTACCTCACTCGGTTCTAAGGGATAATCATGGATCGAACTAAAGAGGCATTTTCTATAGTGATAGAGGGCACTATCGCATTCTTTAGACGTTGCATAACAATTAGTTGAAATTAAAAGTATTAATATAATTTTATTCATGCGGCCTCATCCTCAAGTAATGCAACGTCTCTCATTGATACAGTAAATGAATTTCCTTCATCGTCCATTACAGATACCTTGCGTCCAATGATATCTAATACTAGGCATTCAATCTCTTTAGGTTCATGGCTTGTTTTGTCACTTACTAATATAGTCGATCCAATTTCAATTTTATTCATGATTCATTCCTTTCATAGCAGGTTACAATTACAGAATTTACAGGGTTTACCACTAACACTAGGTTAAGTGATTCAACCCATAAGTATTTAGCACTAAAGCCATGGTCACGCTTAACCTCTTTAGTGAACGGGGTGGCCGTTTCAATTAAAGCATTCAGTTCTCTAGGGCGCATGAGTGATGCTTTTTTAGATCTTTTAATCATTCTCTTTTTAGCGTGTTCTGATAGATTCATATTAGCCTCATAACTAGAATAACAAGCCTGATTAGGCCAGTCAAGTATTATTTTAGTGAAACCCACAATTCCATTTTGTCTTCACTAGAATAGTTTAAATCAAGGTACTCAAAGGCCTCATCCTCATTCTTAAATTCCATAGCCACGGCAAAACATGGCTTATCAAACTTACCTTTATAATTCAGAATGTTACCTGCCCAGTCTTTAATAATATACATTATGACGCCTCACTTTCATCAAACCGTTTACCATACGCGGCTAGCTCTTCAGGCGTCAAGGTGCCTAGCTTGGTATCAACGAATTTAATGAAATAGCCATAATAGTCAACTTCAACAATGCTGGGGAATACGCCCGCCTTACGCATAGCGCACTCAATAAGGTATAGGGCATGCTCTTCACTTGTTACCTGATTCTTGGTAAGTTTCAAAGATAACTCACTGCTATACAAATAGTATTCTTTGCGGCTAGCTGGGTCCTGAATGCGTACCGGTTCACCTAAGAATTGCTCAACATTTAAAGTTGAATCGGTGTCTTTATCTGCACAAAAATACAAACAATTAAATTCATTGTGTAGAGATTCAATAATAGCCTCTAACACGTCTGTATCGTCATTATGCCATTCTTGAGGTACGCTAACTTGAATGCGGCTATTGAGCATTCCAGACTCATCAAAGATAAACTCGTTTTGTTTATCATAGCAGTCATTCTGGAATTTTTGGCATTGAGTCAGTAAATCGGCCCATTCATTGGATTGCTTAATAGTTTCAATGTGGCCAGTGATAGCGTCACTAAGTTTAGATGCGTTAGATTGTTTAAGCGATTGAATTGTATTTAAGTTCGTCATAATGTTTTACCTCTGTATACAGTTTACTATATACTATAAACTTAGTCAAGGATATTTATTACAATAATTAATAATAAAACGAAAACAGTAAACGTTTCGCTATCCTCAATCCTTGTTATAATTAGGCTTAATTGCTATCTCTTCACCTTCAGCGGAGATCATTACTTTACTAACAGTATTTCTTCTGTTTCTGATATTTCCTTGCGGAGACATTAAGGTACAATTCTCAGGAGTATAATGTTTATTTACTTCTTTTCGTTCTAATTGTATACTTTTACTATTTTTAACAAAATCTTCCACACTTATACCCAGTTTTTCCATTTCTGTTAATAGCCACGCCCTAAACATGTTGATATCTTTTATCCAAATCGAACTCACTCTAATATTTCTGCCCCCGTAGTTCTTATACGAAGGATCTGCTTCTCGATAACATCGTCCCATCATTCCATCATATCGTTTACCACTTACATAAATAAAATCTTTTTTTCTAGACATACGTCTCCTATGGGCTTACTGTTCCATTAGCGTTAATTGTAAAAGTGCAACTTGCATTTATTCCATTAGAACTATATTGGCCTGGAGGTAATTCGGCCATGAACCCTCCATTTGCTGAATAAATTCCATACATTATACCGTTAATTAGCAATCCGTTTTCAGCAAAAACACTTGGGTAACTTTGCGTGAACCCTTGACAAAATTGAATAGGTTCAATTACCGTGCCAGGTGTACCGGGGATACCTTGCAATCCAGCAATTCCTTGGGAGCCAACCGCACCATTCAAAACAACGTTACTGGTACCATCCGAACAAGTAATCAGGGAACCGCCATTAGGAGCAACCACTGAACCTACAGCTAACATACTTACACTACAGCTAGAGCCGTTTAAGCCATTTTCTCCAGAAATTCCTTGGGCTCCGATAGCCCCATTCAATACAACTGAACTGGTACCGTTAGTGCAAGCAACTAATGTGCCCCCATTTGGTGCCACACTAGATCCTACAGGCAATGTAGTTGCGCTACAGCTACTACCATCAACTCCAGAAGAGCCAGTAGCCCCTGCTGGGCCCGTAGCAATGAATACTGCTGAAGGCCCGCATGCCGATAAACCTACCATAATTAAAATTAACGATAATACTTTCATTTGTGTCTCTCCTATATTTACTTATTATTCCTTTACGCTTGAATGCGTGGGCTTACTTTCACTAGATCATTTATGTAATGGTTATCAAGAGGGTTTCTGGCATCGTATTCCATGAGCAAGTTAACTTTCATCGCACCATTATGGACGATAGGCATATCAAGCTCAACGTGAACCCATTTTTTATGCGAGTCAATCCAAGTGCTTTGAGATACTTGACCACTAAAGGGAGTGCCATAGTAAAGCCCCTTGACCTTATCGAGCACGATACAGTCATAGGCTAGATCGGTACGCTTGCCATTTTCATCAATGTACTTATTCATACAATTAGGATAACATGGCGTATAAGATAGGTCAAGTATTAATTGAAAAAAGGGAGAACATGAGAGAAGTTGAGAAGTTAATCAAGGGAATAAATAGAATAACTCAAAGGATAGATAAGAGAGAACACCAGAGGACTATTCTAAATAAATCGAATAGGTTGATAGATCGAATAGAGAGATAGAACCTATAAGGGATTGATAGGGAGACTGAGAGAATGCCTTAGAGAGTGTTTTTGCCCTATTAGTACGGCAACGAATAAAAGCCAGGGATTAGGGCGCGTAAGCGCCCGTTATTAAAGGCTAATAATGAATGCCGCCATGAATGGGCTATATAACAGACTTGAAACCTCTCGAATCTTAAGCTTGGATGGTACCGCCTAGCACTTTCGAACATGGCGGGATTATCTCCGTTTGAGCGCTTTTTAGAGCACCACAAATGGCCATGCCTTGCGCGGTTTTTAATCAAAATCGTTGCAGGGCATTTGTGTATCCAAAGATCGATTATATCAGCGCTCAGGATTCTCAAAAACATTTGGTTTCATTACACCATTTGGCCTATTGATTACATTAACTTAATATGACTCATATAGAGGGTATTAGTTACAAGCCGCCTTAGTCGAGTATACCACACTAGAGCCCATCGCATAGGTCAAGTATAACAAATCTTTGATGAAAGACACAACACATTGACTGTATGCGAGTTTAAATCAGTTTATAGACGCCCTACGATGAGCATGGTCAATGCGTGGAATAGCTCAGTAAAGTCTCTTAAAACGAATCGTGACTAATCCCTTGACACGCCTGTACATATGGTGTACAGTTAAGGCAATGGTCATGCCATGAGGGTTAAATCGTGTCGGTTGAGGGTATGTGTGGCATGAATTATGCCCGTGAGAAAACTTTAATGTTTACACATATATACGTCGAACCGGTGTTTTGGCATGGTACGTGCATTGAACCCCCATAGATATTGGGACGGTGTTGGATAAAAATTTCCAAAATTTTTTCTACCAAAAAATCACATAAAAATACCTTTAGTAAGTATTTGAAATTACTACTTTTTTTGTCTATATGAATCATATGATATAGATAGACATGTCCAATTATGTAACTAAAATTAAGAAAATTCCAACTAAACCTGAACATAAGTTTTGCTGTAAATGCGGCTTGGAAAAGGCTTTCAACGAATTCAAAGAAAATACTAAAGTGAAAATAGGTTACTCGTCTTGGTGTAATATTTGCACGGACGAATACTATAAACTTAAGTACTTAAAAAGCATTGGATCTAAGACCCCAAAACCCATAAAAGCTAAAGAGCCTAGTCGGCCTATAGGCCGACCAAGAAAAGAAAGACTGCCAAATGTCTTTAAGTCGAAAATACCAGATGGATTCAGAAAGTGCGCTAAGTGTCTCGTAATCCATCCTAAGACCAAAGAGTTCTTCCAAATAAACAGGCAGAACTCCAGTGGTTTCAATTCCCGTTGTAAGACATGTTGGCGTGACCACTGGATATCCAAGGGTGGTCCAGAGAGAAGTCGTAAAATAGCAAAATCACAGCAAGGAAAAGAAGCGCGAAAACGATCCTATCAGAAAAATAAAGCGCAGAATAGGGCGGCTCGCGCCGAGTACGCCCGTATGCTACGGGCTGACCCCATGTACCGAATCGCTTCAAATCTACGACGCGCCAATTCAGGGTTTATTAAATCTAAAGGATTAATGAAGTCCAAGACTCTCAATCAATATCTTGGTTGCTCGCCCGTGGAGTTCCAAAATCATCTCGAATCCTTATTCCAACCAGGAATGACCTGGGACAATTACGGCTTCGGCATGAACAAGTGGAATATCGACCATCGGATCCCGCTGGCTTCCGCCAGCGACATAGAGGATCTTTACAAGCTTTCGCACTACACCAATTTACAACCGATGTGGCAGCCTGAAAACATGATTAAGAGTGATAAGTACTAATTAAACGGAGCCGTTAAACGGACCCAACTAATAGCCAACTAAAAGAAAGTGGCCCTGAACTAATAAAAAAGGCCACCCTTCGGGGTGGCCTAAGATCTCTATTTGCCCATTGCTGCATCAATGGCTTCTCGAAACGTCACAAACGGCCCCATTCCTGGTTCTTCTTGTGGACCCACCCAAGCACGTCCCTGTTTATCAAAAGTAATGATTCCTGGTCTATTTACAAGATAGTTAAGTCTGTCTGTATCGGACATAGATCCGTTAGTCCCAATTCCTGGCTCACTCTTAGTGACGGGCGAGTATCTACCCAGTTCGTAATGGCCGTCGATTTCATCGACATTGGCGAACATCTCTAGGACGATCTTGGTCGTCTTCGCCGGTTTGAACTCGAACTTCAGGAAGGTGACGCCCTTTAGGGGCGCACCATCCAGGAAGATCTGGGTGTTAGCACCATTCGAG
>Ga0302185_10000806_pt1 | contig 23235 bp, 27 predicted proteins | sample II_Bog_E1_1_FD_200231 | JGI IMG/M metagenome (GOLD analysis project Ga0302185, IMG submission 200231) | Peat permafrost microbial communities from Stordalen Mire near Abisko, Sweden - II_Bog_E1_2 | ecosystem: Environmental > Terrestrial > Soil > Wetlands > Peat | place: Sweden: Abisko... | reverse complement strand
AAACCAACCCAATCAAAAATGTTCTTCTTTTTGGTAGTTACTGCTTTGGTGGAGTCACAGCTCTCAGTTATGTGGCTTATCGCAGCTTTCGCTCTGTTTCCTAAAAGATAAAGGTGGACCGCCCAGTTGGTCAACGTCTAATGTTGTCAAAGATGGCTTCGATGCCAGGCCTTACAAAAGCTGTTTATATCTTTTTATACAGGTAGCAGCATTAGGGGTTTACTTTGTAGGATTTGGCTGTTTGGCCTGGAATCTGAATTTGAACGACCGCGTGTTTCAATCATGCATTCAAAAAGACGAGGAGTATACAAACAAAATAAAATTGGACCCTTTCTATCAAAACTTTTATATAATTAATACAATGAGCTTCTTCGGAATCAGTGAAAGGCTTATCCAAAAAACTCAACAATAACTCAAGCAAAAGATCGAGGAAAACTCAAGCAAGGAGGTAAAGCAAGACCTACTAGTTAGTTTCGAGAAGAGCGTAATGACTCTTGCTCAAGCCATAGGCTAGAGAAAAAAAGAAGCTCAATGATATCAGTTTCCTTTTTGAATCTGAGAAGCATTTCGGTGCAGTTTATCAATGTTGATTCGTATTTGACTGCTATGAATTCCAAAGCTGGAATATTTAAATTAGCCCATTATTAGTTTTAGAAGAATTAAATTATTCCGCTGCTTAAATTTATTAGCATTCTCACAAGGAAAAAGCAAACCTGTTGAAAGAGCGCTAAATCTTAACAAAGACATAGATACTGACTCATGAGTGATTAACGGAAGCCATTTGATCTTTAATATAATCTATTTATTTTCTTTAAACAGATGGGCGGATGCACAGCCAGCACAGTTGATCAATACAACCCAGAAACACGTATGCGACATAATTCTGTACTTTCTGATGAGGACCTCAGCTGCACCGAAGCGGTCAACCCACGTCGCTCTACCCTTGTACAACAGGGAATCACTGTCCGCAAAAATTCTATAACTGGTATGTTAGAGGGCATGCCGAAGTAGTGGTGTTAGAAATTCAATTTTCCTTTTAAAATTGATGAGTCTAAAACAGTAAATACTCGCAATTTTCCCCAATAAATCAGACCAGAGCATTAACTACCCAAGGACATTCTGGATTTTTGCTCTGAGCATAAGCAACATAGTCAAATGGTATATTTTTTCTTATTCAGTTCATCAAAAAGAAAGATAGAGACCATGAACAGTCCAAAAAGGAAGCTGCTGAGTTCTTCGGCTGCAAGAATAACAACTCCAACACCAGCACTGGTTTATCCACCATTTCAGTACTGTCTGGTTCATTGGATACGAATACAGTGATCGATATAATCACCAACTACGGTAATGAGATCGAGGAGAGTAAGTTCGAAAGGTAGCTCCTTACAACAAGTGAGTTTAAACATCGTCTTGAGAATATATAAATTTTTGAAAAGAAACCGGCAGGATAATTTAAATTTCTGAATGAGTTGGGATCTGGCAGCATTTGCAAGGTCTACAAAGCTTGTAGGATAAGTAATCCTAATAAAGTATACGCAGTGCGTATAATTGCCATTCCTGAGCAGCACTATTTATAAAAAATAAAGGAATAGATTGTGGTTATGACCATGTGCCAATCGCGCAATATTATATAGTACCATTTTTCATATTTTTACAAGAGCACTCTCTTCATGTTCATAGAGTACATGGAATATGGAGCACTCAGTCATTTTGTCAACCACTATCGTAAGAACATCAATGAAAGAGTCATAGCCTATATTATTAAGGAAATACTCAACGGATTAGATGCCATTCACAGCAAGAGGCAACTCCACAGGGATCTTAAAAGTGATAACATTTTGATCACCAAATCTGGAGATCTTAAGATTGGGGATTTTGGCTATGCTCTTCAGCTTACGAAGGAGAAAACCACCTGCTCCGATCATGCGGGGACACCAGCCTGGATGGCTCCAGAACTCATCAAGAAGGAGGATTATTCTTAGAGCGTGGATATTTGGTCATTGGGTATCATTTTGGTTGAATTATGCGAAGGACAACCTCGATATTTGACCATGAAACCTCTCATTGCGATGGTCATGATTGTAAGCCGGCCTCCTGAAAATGTGACTGGCCGATCAAACTAATTAAGAAATTTTCTAGGCCGGTGTTTGAAAAAAGATCCAGCAGATCGGGCAACAGCAAGATAACTTCTTTCGGACCCTTTCATCGTCAACATCGGTGCTGGCGTAAGTTAAAAACAGGAATTTGTGAAGATGTTGTCGGGCATAAAGCGTTCAAATTTTTGATTTATTTGTGGATACTTTTTCATAAAATGATTTATAATCCCATTTCAATAAATTGAAGTTTATGCCAAATTTATGACTTTGGCCATCGATTTGATACGATTCTATTTGGCTTTGAATAAGCAATTATATATGGTATTTAGCACTATCTCGCTCATTAAATATGTCAATATAATGTCAGAATATATCAGCAACATTTTTTAACGGGCTTTTGCCTCTATGTTGTAGTTTTGCTGATACGAATTGGATTAGCTTTTTTGGGGGAAGCAGCTATCACCGCTTTTTGTAGATTAGGTTGAGGATTAATTTTGGTTGGCTAATCTTTCTTTTCAGGAGTGATGGTTTGCTTTTTTAATATTTCCAATTCTCTTTGCTTTTGCTTGTATATTTCTAGATAAGATTAATATTACCCTCGACCAATGTTTTAAAGGCTTCCTTGACGTTATGACCATTGAGAGCTGAGGTCTACATGTAAAGCATGCGATTTTTATTACGTTGGATAAGCTCTTCCACCTTGGCTTGACTCACTTCCCTCCCCTGAAGATCGTCTTTGTTTCCAATGATGAGAATCACAGTATCCTTTTTAGTATTTTGTTCTGCTTCATCAATCCACTTTGTAATGTTTTCGAAAGATTTGCTGCTGGTGATATCAAATACAACAAGAGCCCCGACGGCTCCATTATAATAAGCCTTTGTGACAGCTCTAAATCTTTACTGCCCTGCAGTATCCCAAATTTGACATCTGATCTCATGCCCATCCATCTAAATCAATTTGGAAGAGAATTATACACCCACTGTGGGTTTTTCATCATCCTTGAAGACCTCATCAACAAATTGTCCAACAAGATTGGTCTTTCCGACTCCAGAATCTCCGATAACAACTATCTTAAAGAGGTAATTATACTCCTCGAACATAATCCGAATAATTTTATAATTGGCTGGTCATATTATTAAGACTTGATTGTCTCTCTCCATTAATAAAGACTATAAGGCAAACAGCCGATGGTAACTCTAAATAAATGATTATAATAACTTTATTGATTGGTTTCAACATCACTAGATTGTTAGCCTCCATGAAAATGATCAAAGAGGAGACTTCTGTTGAAGCAGACAACAAAACAACCAGTTAATCACCACCAAAATCACCAGAAATTAAGTAGCATGTACATCATTTAGACCACAGGAACCTCCATGCATACCACATCTTTTCGTCCTGTAGCTGCAAAAACTCGATGAACTTCTATCTGAGAAGATCAGCACCATCAAAAAATACAGGGCTTGAGAAATTGGACAAGGAAATTAATCAATCAGTGATTAAGTATTTGATTTTGGTGGCAATTATTAATTCTATTTTTATTATAAAAAGGAGCAGACTGTTAACTTAGTGCAAAAAGAGAGAACACATACATGTAACAATTAGGAGCCATGTGAAATACCACATATGTAAAAGAAGATAAAAGCAAGAAGGAGATAGTCAATTTTAGAGTTTTTTAAAATTCGGAAATATTCTAATTAGAAGTTACGCATAACATTACCAAGGAAAATCAACTCAAACATGCCTGCGAAGGTCATAATAGTCCATTTAGACTTGTTTGACCTCAATCTATTTCTGAAGAGCGTACTGTTCTGAAACCCACAGTCTGTCCTTCAATTGAGTCTAGAGTTTGCCATAGGAGTAAATGGTTGAATCCAACTCTTGAACAAGCTGATGTAGTTGGTTTTTCTCGATCATTAAAGCCTCTATGCCGATATTCTTTTCTTAGTCTTTCTGTTTTAATTGTTCGATAAGCAAATTTGTGAGTTTGGCTTCCTGCTGAGATTTCAAGGATTAAAACTGAAGATTGGCTGCCTTACTCTTTTCTAAAATGTAATGCTCTTCACTTTTGGCAATTGCAGCTGATAATTTGGTAATTAGAACTGTCTTGTCCATGACGGTATCCTTTAAAGCAATTATAATCGTCTACTGCTCATTTAATTTTTAGGATTGCTCTTATATCAAATGACTATCTTATTTCAGCTTGGTCTCTGCCTCTTTTAACCTTTATACAATCATTTTTTAGGATGCAGCTAATCTGTCATGCTTATCTTTATACTTTTGTAGTTAGCTTTCAAGGAATTTGTTGTCTTTTTACAATTACAAGTTTTTTTCCTTCAAACTACTCATCTTCTCCTGTCTTATTAAATCATCAAGTCGTCTTTGCTCGTCCATCTCTTTGCGTATTTCTTCTTTAAGATCCTCCTTGACCTCCAATGATCCTTTCATTGATTTCATCTTTTTCTAATACTCTGATATTTGCTTTGTAAACTTTACCAGCAGTCGCTCTAATTCTTATTTCTCTTTTTTTATTGCTTTGATCTTGTCCAGCAGAATGGCAGTTCTTTGCCTCAATTCCTTAGCACAAGGGCAGCATCCTGCACAGGTGAGATCTTCAGGACAGTGCCTCTTTCCCTGGCATGTAGTAAGTAAATATGATTGTGCACGAACTCTCTCCTTCATTCTATTAATAAATTTTATAATACTAAAATTAAATATCAGTTATGTATGTAACCATCTCCCTAAATTAAAAACGTATTAATTTAACTTAAAAACAAATGACACCTTGCACAATTCTTGAATTAGTTTACTTGATTGATTTCTTCAGGACTCGACAAATTACCTCAATATTAAAAAGGATTTGAACATCGCTATTATAATCACATGAAATGATTAATTTGTTGATATATCTTTAATTTAAATTTATTGGAATGGATATATTGACTCAAGGGCAATGAATGGCGATGACAGATATCGTAAAATATTCACATGGACAGATTGGTTCATTAAGTTTAAAAGATTAATGAATTGGAATGATAAATATGAAATGAAATTCATATTGTATTCTGCAGTATTATAGGAATCAAGCTAGGTTATCTATCATTTATTGAAGGATTTAGTAGGATTGCTCGTCGATAGGAATGTTCAGCTATAAATATCTATCCATAATTTTGTCAATTGCCATATATCTTAACAAGCATTTCATTTATAATCGGTACTCTCTTGGCTATTCTCTAAAATTAAGCAGCAGTTGATCTTATTCTAGCGACCACTATTCTCTTTTTATCAAACATGATGGACGATCCTTTAGTGGAGATACTTGATTATTACTGCCCACAAACAAAGATTGATGCGAGTAAACACTGAGCTCTTTCTCTTTTGGCTTGTTCTCAAATTATGAAGGCTGAATTTCTGTCTCATAAGAAATACCCTACTACTTGACAACTGTTTATTCATTATATTAATCTCTTTTTGGTTTTTACTAATTTTGCTAAGCCAAAGACTCACTGCATACATCTTTTGTATTTAATTCAAGCAAATGACAGGCACCTTGCAGCAGCAATCGACTCTTGAGGTGATTATTGTTTAAAACGGTCTATCTTTACTGAACCTGTTATGTGAGATATGAGACAGTTTCCTCATTATTAGCATTGGATTATATTCTGGATATATTTTACTTGATTTCCTGTAAGTCCTCCCTAAACTTGATATCAATTTTGTTTAGCTAAGCCAAAACCGTAATTTATTTGGTCTTTTTCTAAGCATTTCCACTTTTAGAGTGTAGGGAGCTTAAGGGAGAAACAGTTTGAAACATTTCGTTTTGGTCAAATATCAGTGAGGGAGGTTCGCTTTCAATATAGTCCTATTCCATTTCAACTGCATTCTTGCTGATATTAAATAAGGGATTATTTTAATTTAGTTAGTAATTTGTATCTTTAGGCTGCACAGTCAAATTATTCTGATTTTTTTGGTCTTGCTTTACCTACTGCTGTTGATTATTTGGCATATTATTTTCGTTCTTCTCAATATGAGGCGGCTTTTTTACTGGCATCAATTCATTGGTTGATCTTTTATAAAGAAAAATTATCCCTTTTGTTGATTTTTTTGCATAATTTTTGTGTTAAAACTAATTATGATCATTGGCTTGGTTTGCTTCTTTCCTTTGCTCGTTAAATCTATTCGTCTCTCTTGCCTTTTATGTGGCTCTAAAACCTTTCTTGCTATTCCATGGAGACTGTTATTTTGTTTTTCTATTTATGGATGGTTATTTTGTGATTGACACCCACTATTCCTTTCCTTTTTTATTCTTTAAAGGAGACTCTACTTCTATCTTTGATTATTTGATTTTATTAGGCAGAATAATTTGCTATTTTTCGTGTTTTTGCAGTTTCCTTTTGTTCTAAGTCCCATTTCTATATTTTCTCAATTTATTATCATCCTAAATAGGTTCCTATATTTTAGTTATCACATCGTCATCCATCAAGGAAGTTAGATCGTCGATGAAACTGTATGATTTTTACTTTTCCTCTTTCTCTCTAATTCGGATGTGAGGTTTCTTCCTTTGATCTGCAGGTTATGGCTCCAGTGTATTTTTAAAGGTGCTTCTCCTCCTTAAAAAATTAGCTAGAGCAGAATCCTAATTCTCTAGCTTGACTTCGTTTTGGTAGGACGTTTACAGTGATAGGTTCGAGTGGCTTTGTATGTGTTTTTTGTCTTGGCGTCTTGTTTTCATTCTAAAATACTTTAAGTATAATAACTGCTTGATACAGTCAGAGGCAAATTGGCCACATTAAAATTTCCAAAATTTTATGACAACAAATGATTAAAAGTGCTAATGAAAATGAAGGAAAACTGATTCTATATAATTGATTTCCTTCATTTTCATTGCTCCTAATAAGCAACTGTCCTTTTAACTTCAGGGTTGAGCCTATGGAATATTATTTATGAATATCTTTTTATTATATTATCTGATCTGGAATGTTGAGTCTAAGATGATGATATATCAGGAAATCTAACGATTTATAAACACTTTTTTCTAATTATTAGTTTTTAATTTAATAAAGCTGAATGCACACTGACAGGGAGGAGATTAGAGTCAAACTTCTCATCATCGGATAGAGCTACGTGGGTAAGAGTTCACTGCTGATGCAGTATGTCGACGAATAGTTCACCGCAAATCATACAGCTACTATTGGAGTATAATACAAGCAGAAGATGATCAAGCTGTAAGACGGCAGCAACATTCGAGTGCAAATATGGGACACAGCTGGTACATCCCGCTATAATACAATCACTCCTAACTACTATCGTAAAATCGATGGCATTCTGCTGGTTTTCGACATATCGAACCGAAAAAGCTTCTAAATGGTCAATTATTGGATAAAGTAAATCAGTTAAACCACTGACATTTCAAAAATTGATCTTCTGCTGGTCGGAAACAAAATAGATTTGGAAGAAATTCGAGAAGTTACAAAGGATACTGCTCGCAAAATAGCAGAAGAAATTGGCATTGTTTACATCGAAACCAGCGCCAAGACATTTTAAAGCGCTCGGGTAGCCTTTGACTAGCTGGTGGCCAAAATTCTAAAGAAAAAGAAGAAGCTATCTTCAACGAAGGAAGGGTTCTGTCTGCAGCAAAAGGTGATAGTAAAAAAGAAAGAAGATAGCTGCTGCTGATTCATCCACTTTTATCGACTACAGCAACTGCTCCTGCAAATATTAAATTCATATAGATTTGATTTGAGTGGGTGTTCGTGCTATAAATACTGATAGATGCGAAGTTGTTGAAAATTCTAGTTTATTAATTATTAGCATCTTTGATAATAGCTTTAGTTGAGTTGATATTTATTTAGCATGAAAATTGCAATAGAGGATGAGTGTCAGAAGACCTTCAAGGAATTTAAATTCAGGAATATCGAAGCTAGGTACTTGGTCTTCAAAATTGAAAAGGAAGTCGTCGTAACTGTTGTTCCATTTAGAAGCTTGATAGCATCGGCAAGAAGGAGGAAACCTGGCATGACTTCCTCGCACACCTGCCTCCTAAGGAGTTCCGCTTCTGCGTATTCGACTTGGAATTCACCAACAAGGACAACATGCACATCGGCAAAGTGTTTTTCTGCAATTGGAGTCCGGACAGTGCTCCTCTCAAGGTGCGTATGCTGTACGCGACAGCAAAATAAAACTTCCGGTCTCACCTCGATCTCAATGGCAAAGAAATAACACTCAATTCTGTAGATGATGTACTTTCCTTCTGATTTAGCTGAACGAAGCTGCTCTGATTAAGGAGTTCGACAAATGACCAGTGATTATCATATCATTTAACAGTCCTTATTCAACATAATTCCAAACAATTTTATTGTTTTTACTATTATTAACAAAGTAGTACAGAAACCATGGGAGGACACGTGAAAAGACTTAATAGTAAAATTATTGAATAATCACAGAAAATTTGATTATCAGAGAGAGACGATTTTTAAGTTATAGAAATCTTTGACACTTATATTGGTGATTTAAACTTGAAACTGATGGAGAAACACTAAGGGGAAGAACATGAGGAAGAAATGCCTCCCTCAGACCCAGAGGAGGAAGGAGAAGGACTCTTTGATGGAGATGACGACGATGATGAGGAAAATCTCATGGATGAAGAAGGCGATGTTGCTTCTTCCGACTCTGAATTGCAAGTACAGGATCCCTCCCAAGAGCTAACCTAAAGTCACAAAAACGCTTAGGAGCTCAATGATGATCCTATGCGTGAGTATTTCGAGAAAGAGACCGCCATCTTGCAGTGGCTATCCGCCAATCCAGGGCAAAAATGGATTGACAAAGAGTTTGCTGCGAACAATTCCCAATTCTACGAGGACACTGCCAATCTGCCTGCATGGGGTGCTATCTTCAAGAATTTATAATGGCGACGACCAGAGGAGATAATCAAGGACCCTAAATTCATGATAGTTTAGGAGGACAAGGGAATACATAACATTGACATTGACACAAAGCACGGTCTGTTTGCAGCAAGTCATTTCGTAAGCGCCTTGAGTATAGTTGCGACGCGCCCTGCTATCCTTGAAAAATTAATCATCTAACGTGAGTATTTTTAACGGGGATTCGTGGGATTCCAGTTTTTCAAGAATGGAAAGTGGACTCAAGTGATCGTAGATACATTACTTCCCTATGAGAAGGAGCTCAATAGCCGCGTTTGCCTTTATAGTAGTTGTGGAAATCCTCAGGAATTCTGGATTCAGCTCTTGTAAAAAGCTTACATCAAGTTGCACAAAAACTATCAACGTATAGCTCGTATTAGCACTCTTGACATCCTCGTCGATCTTACAGGTGGAATCTCAGAGCTCATTGAACTTCAGCCCAAATACGAGAAGATAGAACCAGCAATCCTCTGGAACACTCTCTATGGTTACCTCCAGCAAAAGTTTTTACTGGCTGCTATAAACACTGTCGAGGAGCGTGGACTTCGGGAGGCTGAGCAAGGACAGCAAGGAATCCTATAAAATCATTATTACACCATTATTGATATGCGTGATTTTCCTAAAGACAACTTGAGATTAGTGAGAGTGCGCAATCCTTGGGGAAACGAGGGTGTATGGACCGGTCCATTCTGTGAAGAGGCTGACGATTGGGAAAAATATAAAGCAGTTAAAGAGGATGTCAAAAACGCGACAAAAACAAAGAAATCAGATGGTTCGTGGTGGATGAACTTTACTGATTTCTAGGTCCAGTTTGACCGAGTTGTTGTTAACAAAATTTTTCCTGAAAGCTGGGAAATCTATTCTATTGAAAGTCAATGGTCAGCCAAAACTAACGGTGGAAGTATCTATTTCATCATATAGAATGTCCAACTTCAGCTGATAAGGCACTAGGCAACGAAACCAAGGAAACCTTTAAGCAAGTCAGTGATCACACGCAACCCGAAAGCGATGATCGTTGGTTTAACAACCCTCAGTTCCGTCTCAAAGTAACCAAAGATACTCGCATTTATATCAGTCTGATGTTGGAAGACTAAAAACTCAGTGGTCAGCCCTATGTTTCCTGCGGTTTCATGATTGCAGCTGCACGTTCTAGAACAGAACGTTTTTGGGAACGTCCTCCTGATAGTGACATCATTGCTGAAGTGAACTACAACGGTCAACTGCCTCCGCAGCGATAAATTACACAGCAATTAGTGTTGAAAAAAGGAGAGAAATCACCAGGGATTTACTTGATAATTCCTAATATAAATGACATCAAAGAACCTTTTAAAAAAGATTAAGTTCGTAAATTCTACTTGAGACTACTCACCCCAGACCCTATCGATGTCACTGAACTGCCTGAAACAATCTAACTAACGGTAGAGGGCAGCTGGACTGAAGCTTCTTCTGGAGGTTCGAGGAAAATCGAAATAAAAGAGGACAATAGCAGTAAGAAGAAAGGAGAGCTGAAAGACAATCCAAGCTGGTGCAAAAACCCTCAATATTTCTTGTCCATAAAGCAGCCAACTTTGGCCAAAGTAATTCTCCGTAAAATGGGAGTCAAAAAATACAAGGGGTGGAAAATTGGACTAACTGTTTGTCGCTACGAGGTTGCTGAGGAAAGGAAACTTGAGAAGGAACCTCGCAGAGACAAAAAGAATGCAGGTCACAATCTCCAGCGGCTCATCCAACAAACCAGTGAGTTTCTTAAAGCTCCTGTAATCGGAGATGTGGAACGCAAACTTTTGATCGAGGGCTACTAAAAATTCAAGGAGTCAGCTTACTTGAGTTAAGACTGCTCGGCTTTGTTGTTCAAGTGGAGTCCCACAGAAGGTCCCTTTATCCTAATACCATCCTCGGATGGTGAGGAACGCGTATTCTCTTACAGGCTGACAGTGTTTTCGAATAGTCCCGTTGAAATGGTTCGTCTTGACTAAACCAAGAATCAAGTCGCGATTGGTCGTTGGGAAAAAGATATCACAGCGGGCGGCTGCCACCTTAACTAGAAAGAAAAAGAGGCTTCTCAGGTAATTTAATTATGATACAGAGGACCTGGTCAATGAATCCTAAATATCACCTCACTTTCCGTGAAGAATAGACTGCCTATGAAGAAAACGTCACCCTCAAGATAACCCTGGCCATAGCCGAGAAAAACTGGAAAAAGTTAAACCCAAATACAGTTAGCGGCATGATTGGACTGTATTTGCTGCAGAAGAAAGAGGGAAAGCTCGTCTATTCACCCGACATTGTGGTGGCGCAGACTAGTTTCCTCCCTGTAAAAACCACCACCCTGTAGGTAACTCTCGGAGGCTAGAAAGCCCCTCTCAAGAATGGATACATCATAATGCCCAGTACATACGAGAGCAAGGTGCAGGGAGCCTTCATTCTTTCGGTCAAGTGCGATCGTCCGTTCGAACTCTCATCCGCCAAATGATAACACCTATCATCATCCTATTTATATAATATGGGTATATTGGAAAGCTGTGAGGGGCAGGATTCGAGCATGCGAGTGTCACTAGATGAACGTCTCTTTCGCGATTCGATGGGCCCACACTTCGGATCAGAAGATTATTACTTTAAGCGCTCTAATTTAAAGCTATTTGGAGATCTCCTGTACAAGAAGGCGCAGAACAAAACATAGTTTGTTTTGCAAACCTTCGCGACCAACCGCGGCTCACGAGTCGTCAATTATTCTCTTCGTATTTATGAGGACGCAGCAAATTTTTTAGCGGAGAGAGGAGGCAAATTAAAAATTGAAACACCATTGGACGATCCTAACATTCTGGGCTCTCATATCTTTGTGGGAAAACTGCAGGGCAAGCCCGGAGAGCTGATTGTAAAATCAATATCTTTTGACCGCTACGAAGAGGAAGAATTTAAACGAGGATTGTACGAAGTAGCGATGCTGCAGCGCATTCTGAAAGAGGAGAATAATCGCTATGGGTACGTGTTTCACGAAGCCTTTGTAGTAGAATCAGGATTATAAAAAGATAAGCATGATAAGTGTTTGATAGTGCTCGGCGAAAGTGCTTCTGCCTCATTGCACGAAATACTAAACTTTCGCAAAACAACCAAAATGAGCTGGACTGAGGGACAATTCGAGTCACTATGCTATCAACTGGTTAGAGGTGTCATGGAGCTGCATAGCAGTCGCATTGCCCATCGAGATATTCGCCCAAATAACATTTATTATTGCTCTAGTAAGCATGGGTTCGTGCTGGGTGGTTTGGCACAGGCAGTTCAGGTGGAAGGAGATGAAAAGGCCATAGGATATAACCTTTGTGGAGTACCTTACTATTTGCCAAACTACCTTGTATAAGTGGGAAAGAGGGAAGACTTCTCAGAGTATTATAACTATGACCCCTATAAAAATGACATTTACGCTCTTGGAGTTACCCTAATGAACTGTCTCTTCCTAGATCAGTTTACTCCTCCCTTGGTCTTAGCTTAATCACTAAAAAAATATTACACCAAATACCCATTTCTAAAACTTATACGTGAGATGATTAGCGATAGCCCTCCGAAGTTAAAAGACCTTCTAAATTCTCTAAACGGAGGAGAGAGCTGGGTCGAAGAGAGAACTAACATCGAAGCCCTTCGTTTCAAACTAAAACCCCAAGATGATGAATTTGTGGCTCGGAAGAAACTAATATCTGAAGGGTATTACTCAATGTTTCTCTATGACCAATGGGTAGATGAAATAAACGAAGTGGTGAGTTACTACGAGATGAACAACAGTAAAATGCAACTGGGGGATGTTTATTCACAAATTGCGCACATCTATTTAGAGCATGGGCAAACCTAGAGTAAGAACTATTTTATGCAGTGATGCAGGAATATTTCCATAAGGCAAGTTCAACTTATCTATTCATTAGTGGAGAGTGTCTCGATGAAGGGAAGACTGAGGAAGGAGTCAAATATCTGTAGAAGGGGATCGACTGCAATCGTAAAGGATATCGAGGATAACCAAACGATGATCTTGCCCATTTACTGAATCGATTAGCGCTGGCTTACCACAAGAAAGGTGATTATGAAATTGCTCGTGCCTTTCAGGAGGAAGGTGTCGATATTATTGGAAAGTACCCTTCATGTTAGTTAGAGTTTACACGACAACCTCCGTTCAATATGCATAAATGCTCATTGACTCAGCTAAAATATAATCTGAGTTTCAAGAGTTCAAACAGGCCTAAAATATCCTAAAAGCAGGATTAAAGATAATGGACAAAAAAGATGACGCTCCGGAAAATCTAAGAATCAGGGCGAAAATTCTTGAGGCGTTGGGTAGTAACTATCGCATGAAGGCACTTTAAAGGAAGGAAAAAAGTGATTCCTACCGTCGAAAGGCAGAAGAATGCCTTCTTGATGCCCTTGAACTTGCAGAAAGAGTGGAGGGCAATATCAGTCCGCAGGTTGGCTCTATTCTTATGTCCCTGGGTAACGTATACTTTGACAAACGTGAGTTCGAAAAAGCAAGGCGTTCTTATTAAAAGTAAGTCTATTATAAATTAGAGCATTAATTGTGAAGCAGCACACTCAAGTGGGAAGAGATGGAGTGGAAGTAGGAGAATGCCTTACCTACTTAGCCAACTCTGAGAAATGCTTGCGGTAGTTTTAAAAAGCCATAAAACACTATGACTAAGCCGTCTAAGTTTTCCGAAAGGCTTACGGCAACGATCATAATGAGAACACAGCAGTTGCAATAGGCAACTTGGGATTAGTCTATAAGTAGTTAGGGAAGAAGTAGCAAGAGCGCTAATATTTAAGTTTAGCAAAAACCATCCTAAAAGACCTTTTCGGCGAGCAATGTCCAGACTATCAGTATTTCGACCGGCAGAGCAAATGAGTGTAAATTGGTTGATTTTGTCTTTATTATTGGACTATGTTGTTGAAACTAAGTGTAACTAATTGATTACCTTTCTCAAAATAATAATTAAAATGAATAAAAAGCCGAAGGAGATCGCAATCATGATGGATTAGAACTACCCATTCGGCAAAAGTTATGCCAGTGATGATTTCTCCCATAAAGTCATTGTGAAACGTACCATCGACTGCAGCAACTGCGATCGTCAATAGCTCCTCGCACGCTGCTACTACTTTCGTCGGCTTAATCAAACTAATCTGGTTCGTTTATAAAGGATGACAGAAGAGAAAGACCATCTGCAGTTGTTTTATTAATATGTGCCAATCTGCATGGAGACGTGGATTTAAAACATCAGCTAAAAGTTCATTGACGGGTTTTGCCGATAACTGATAGAACTGGGCAATTATTTAGCGAAGTGCTTTATTAAGACCAGAATAAGCATGAAATGTGTTGGGATGGATTAGAATTATAGTCCCAAATATTTTTTGGATCTCAACTTTGTTGTCGATTAAACTTTGGATAAAGCACGATTAAGAGTAAGCTACCAACAGCAAGTACTAGATCTCTTCAAACCCTATTTGCAGAGGAAGATTGCATCCTCTCATTCAAACGGAATTAAGGAAAATAGCGATACATATAAAAATTAACAGATTCATTCTAACAAAAAATATTAAAATCCAGAGACGAGCCTAAGTAATATAGCTAGATATGGCGAATAGAATGGCATGAACTTGACCTTAAGCGCTATTCGACTGATGAACAAGACATTTGCGTAGAACAGCCAGAGTACACATGGCAAAATAAACTCAGTAAACTATCCACCTGAGATGACGGGGTCTCATGACTAAAATATCAAGCAATCAGTAATATCATCTTCTTCGTCGATTAAAATAGGACAATTAGGCCGTCGCATCGACTCAATCAAAAGTAATTTAAAAAAGATCTACTCATCAGAGTAAATAATTTTGCAAGAATAACATCAAAGTGTCTAAAAGCGTAAAAATATTATAACCTTCAATTTTGGAGAAACTCAGCAAATTATTTCTCCAAAATTATCCAAGCCCCTGAACTCTGCAGCATTTTATAAAGGAATTCTTCACGATCTTACACAAGATGAAATTATGTTTTAAAAAATAGAGTCAAATATAAGCAAAAGACTCCATGGTCAGTCTCTTAAAAAGAATTAAACTTTGAAAGTTAAAGAGTATCAACAGATGACCCAGTCAAAGCATGGATATTTTAAAGATTTTTTCAATGTTCTCGAAGATAGGCCCAAACTGCCAACCCCAGACCAAAAAATGATCACACTAGTTTCCAGTCCGGAGCAGCAGAGAGCAGCTAAATAATAGGTGTAGAATTCCCTGTAAAATCGAGTGAAAAAAGCAATAACAAAAAGTAAGACTTTGTTGTCGAAGTTAAAAGGCGATGGTTGATGGCATTTGGGTGAGATATCTCTTGATGACTGTACTTCCTTTCTTCAGCATATTATTGTTTTTCTTTAATTTGCAATTTTATTTGAATAATAATAACTCTTCGTATTCACCAAAAAAGAACATTTTATATGTTTGAATTCAGTTATAAGAATAAGATAAATTTCAATCAATAGAACTTGACAATTATTTAACCGATTTATATTGTAACTATAATTACCGTGAGCACTGGCGGATGTTCACTGTAATTCGACCATTAGCCTGTTTTTCAACATAAAAACATAAAGTGCTCATGTTCAAATTGTTATGCTATTTTCTACGGGTATATTTTGGCGGATAACTCTATTGCAAAATAACCAATTTCCTTTATCTAAGAGCTTCAGCAGCACTCTATTAACAATAATAGTTATCTATTAGCATTAACTTTACCTTTTAACAGTAAAACTGCGCTTTTTTTAAGTCAAATCCGCTTATAATAAAATTAGAATATTCCCTTCTATTCCATGGAAATCCAAACTTGTTTCACAACATCCTCAAAGAAAGATCCACCAGCCCGTCCTCTTGAAGGATACTTTCGCTTCAGACAGGAAATGATGAACTCTCTCAGTGAAGAAGAACGCAGCTGCGAGAACGTAGTTCGACTCTGGAATGCACTCAGTCAAGAGGAGAAGATCAGCAGAGCTAAACAAATCGAGATTGAGATTGATTAATATCAACTTTCGCTTAGTTTGTGGAGCTAAAGCCAACAAGTACCTCTACGCTCTTTGGAAAACGAGCCTGTTTATCATTTAACCTCCGATCAGGAAGCGCCAAAAAAAGTAAAGGAGGAGCCAGTATAAAATTGCTAAAATGATCATGGCGAGGCATTAGTTCATCCTGCACCAAAGACTAAAACAATTCGTAAGATACCCGCCCACATGCTGGCTAAAAAGGAGACTGCTCGTTGAAATGATTGCAGTTTATATTTAATTTTATTGGCATCTTCTCCTTTAAGAGCATCACAATATTGAAAGATAAAATAAAGGTCAATTGAGCTTGATAAAATCTTCGGGAATATGAATAATCAAGATTTGGTCTTACGGATCACAGTGAATGTCGGTTTTATTGTTGAAACCGCCACTTTATTTACTTTTTTACTCTTTTTTTAATGCTTGCCGAAAGTTATTTCCTTGACGGGAACTGGTAACTCTTTTCCCTTTTCTTCTTTCATTTATTCTGGTGGCTGTTATGGTGATGCTATCTGACTTTGTTTCTTTTTCTCTGTTTACTTTAGGATTTATTCTTTTTTAAAAATTCCATTTTCACCTCCAATGCTGCTGATTTAGTGAGTCTTTGAGCAGCAAGGCTCCATAGTGACTCCTCCGAAAACAGGATTGGAAGATAAGTCTGCTAATTTTCTTTAACGAGAATATCCATCAGTACAGCATTTCAAAGATTCAAACAACTCTTGCTTGGCTGGATCATACCATGAACTATCTCCATTATAATAGTCGTTTCTATCTGAATTAAGATCTCTTTGCCTTCTCTAACGACTTTAATTTCTGTACAATGTTATGTCTCGGCCAAGTTTTTAAGTTTGTTCATATTTTTTAAGATGTTGGTTCGCCGATGGTTGATAACCATCCACATTTAGCGCAGTTGAGTGAAAAGTTGGAGTGCATCTAACATGCTGACTTTCTACTATGGGCTCAAATATTTGGGTATGAGCGTAAGTGGGAATAAATCTCTCCCGTACGTTTTCTATATTATAGTGCACACCAAGGGGACTGTGCCTTTCCTCACAGTAATTGCAGGTCATAATTTCGTTAATTTATTATCAGATACACGGTTATAACTTATAACATTGGAAGATGAAAATTAAAATAAATTATCTTGTTAGTCGATAAGATAAATATCAGAATATAGGAGCAAACTGCTTAAATTTATATAAAAGAGTCTGCGTACTTATTATAATTTAAAACTTGTTTATATTAACAAACCTTATTGATTACATGGTCAAGATCGCGTAAGTCACAGATGTTGTTTCGAAGATAAGAAGAGGGTTTACATTTATTAGAGAATTCTGGCTTTCGGCCTTTGGTAAATGCAAATATATTTTCAATCGAAGCGGACACAAAACAAATTAATTAAAAGAAGCCAACCAAATGTCTCATAAAAGCCATATCAAAAGGATATCAAAACAGCAACTAAGAAGATACGTGATGAATCGAGTGTGTGTAGTGAAGGCAAAGGGTTAAAAGAAAAGGTAAGCATTATCAATACAAGAAAATGCGCATTAGTTCAAATTGAAGGAAAAGAGAAAGCAATAAGGTTTATTTAGCAATAATATAGATTTTCTTGCATTTATTAGAGAACATGCCGAAGAAATCATCTGTTCAATATGTCGATCGGAATTACTCAATCCTGTAACGACTCCTTGTAATCATGTGTTTTGCCTGCAATGCATAGAGAAGTCCTTGCTGATTTCACAACAGTGTCCTTTGTGTAGGCACGCGGTTTCGACATAATAGAATTACGGTTTAAACTAATATCCGTTTGTGCGTTTATTTATTTCAATGTAAGCATGAATTAATTTTAGTAAATATCAGCATAATCAGAGCAAATAGTACGAAGAGAGAATAAAGGAATTTGCTAGTTGGAAGGAAGAAAGATTTATAAAAGATTAGACCATTGCAGTGGGTATGAAAATAGATGTTTGGAAATTGTAGTCGAAGGAATGGAAGCCAGCAGAAATTGTGCAACTGTAGAGAGATTAAAGCAGCACATTGACTTTCCTTTTGATTAAATACGATCAATAAAGCAAATAGTCAAATTAAATTATAGACATGCCCTCACTTAGAATAGCCAAACATCATTACTACTCAAAGATTCCTCCCAAATACGAACTCACCCTTACTTCCTATAGAATTCATAATAGTCCTTCAGAAAGATTTCAATTTCAGTTTTCTCAGCCACTACCGAGAAGATGGAACTTATAATTGCCTATGCTACCTCAGCGCCCCAATCCCTTTAGTTTTGTTACAAACAGATTTATGGCAATGAGAAGATTATCACCTGACTAATAAGTTTCGCCCTCTCCTTCAAGCATTCCATATCGTTCAAGAATAATTAATTCTCTTCATAATTTAAATACAGGGGCGCCAAGTGACAGTGAGTCGGATGAATAAAATGCAGGATCGGCTGGATCTGCGATGAATCAATTAAATTTTGGTTTTGGAGGGCTTGGAGCTGCTAATATGAATCCTGTGAACTTAAATCATCTGAATCCATAAAGCGTCGAACATCCCCAATAAAGATAGTCTGAGATTGAGTTGTTACTGAATCTAAATCCCACTGGAGTAGTCCACTCTGTTTAATAGTAGGAATAAGTTTTGAACAATGATGGAGATGTTAACGAAACTTTGGAATTAAATCAATCATCATGATTAATCTTTATCTTTAACAGATCGAAAATAATTAAAAATAAAAGGATACTGATAAAAAATCATTTTTTAAAATAAGTTGATACTAAGACGATTTAATGTTCAAAGGACTGTAGCATTTTGTAAGCCATCTATTCCATTTCAACAGCAATATATATATATTTATTTTCCTTTTCATCGTATCATTAAGAACATGCAAGGAGGATTGTAAAGTGGATAATTCCACAATCAAACGGAATAAAGTTCATCGTATGAATACAATGAAATGCTATAAAAGCCTAATTCCTGCACTCAATCACAATACTCCTAATGTTACAGTTAACAAAATCATCCAAATGACAATTCATTTGAGCAATCTGAATTTGAGGCAGACATTGATTATTTTGATATTCCAAGTACTTAGAGCTCAAGTATATATAATTCCATTTAATCTTCTCTTTTAGAGAGAAATGAAATTTAAAGTTTGAAATTCATATTTGATTCGGGATATAGCTTGTAACGCAATTATGGGCAAGTCGGTTCAGAAGAAGATCATTATTATGTTTCTTAGATGGAGTCTGAAGAGCCAGAGAGAAAGATAAAATCTCCAAATTAATTTACACCAAATTACAATCAATCAGTAATTAGATTAGTATTATAGGAGGATTTTGGCTATTATCAATAAGAATATATGTAAGACAAAGATCCATTTTAGGTTAAGATACCCCAAAAGAAAAAATAATGACTTAATTGTTAGAAATCAACGGGTATAAAAATTTAGCCTTTAGGATCAAAAATACTGTTGATTTCTATGTTTTTTAATAATACCCTGTGCCTTCTTATCACAATTGTTTCTGATATTTTTGTTCTTCAGACTTCCATAGAAGCTAAAAAATCTTAAGACGAAATATAATACTGAAAGTGAATTATTTTTTTATGGTTAACAATGGTATTTGAATATATTCATAACATAATTATTATCTGCAAGTGATCTTCCTTATAATATATGATAACTAACATTGCTAAAATAATTTTGTCGAAATTATCATAACACTTCTGTCAAAGTACATTTTTTCATATTCAAGCTGTTAAGAATTTAATATTCTATGCTATTTTTTTAGAAAAAAACATTGAAAGGTTTAATTAAAAGATTTTATTTTTTATATCCGAGTAGCTGAGGTAATTCTAAAATAGAGTTTATTTAAAAATCAAAAATGTCCAATCAGTAAAGAAGGAATTTCAATAGTAATTGATGTTTAATTGAATCTTCTTACAATTATTTAACAAATCAAACATCACTAATATTTTTCAAGATTCTTGTTTTATGATCATATAGTTTTTAATGCAAATTGTATAGCCTTGCTTAGAACAATAGGAGTATAAATCAGCGAACTAATGCCATTGCGAAGTGCAATCGATGTATTTTATCATTTAGAATCAATAAACTTTGTGCGTCAAAGAAGATTAATCTTAAACCCAAGCAAATCACCACGATGATAGTTCACAATCTGATCCTTAATTCAGCATAGATTGGTTAACTGATTAGTTTATTAATTTAAGGTCTGGGAGTTCGCATACATAAACCTAATTTTTGCCTTACAATTTAGTGATGGGGTCATCATGCGAATTTGCAAATTTAAATTTAAAAGATGAAGATGACACTAGTCTTTAGATTGGCTTTGGACAGCTAGGAGTAACGATAATGCTATCAAATTAATGTAAAATCGATTACGATGATAAAGTAAAGACCTAAATATATAGGATAACTCCGTCATTTAATGGTAATAATTCGATTCTTAACAATTATATCCGAAAATAGAAGGATATGAATTATTTGTCTCACTCAACGGTGATAACAAGCTAACTTCTGGTTAGAAATACCGTTGATATATATACACGCAATCCTTTATATTCATCTTTTAATGATGAAATATGGTTTACTTTGAATATTTTAATACAATTAACTCCAATAGTTTCTTTAACCAATATTTTTTCTATAATAAAATGCTAATTATTATTCGTATTTTATGGTGATATCATATTTTTTCAAGTGAGGCTCTCGTTAAGCTAAAAAATCTTCAGACAAAGATACAAGACTTAAAAATGTTCATTATGTTTAATCATTTTAAATGACTACTCTATTCTATTTTTTAATTTCGTGATTTTTGATAAATCTGACGGTTAAACATTAGTAATCATTTTTATATCAATTATTGAACTGTTGTCATATTGTGATAGTGATTATTGACTGTTTCATGCTGTTTTTTGCTGTTAATAGTTTGCAGTTTAAATTGGTTAAAAATCATTATATTTTTACTATTAACTTTTTGGAAAGAAAAAACACTGAGACTACAAACAAATGATTCCAAACTTGATTGGTTGAATTATATAAGAATAAAAAGGTAAGAATTGAGGTATTGGTAGCATTTATCTTTTTGTTTTAGTTTATCTATCATTACAATTTTAATTAGATTTGATAGCAAATATCATGAAATCCAAAGGTTAAACTTCAAGCCCTTCCAACTGTAGTTAAGAAGAAAGTTAAGAAGAAGTGATTGAGCAGTTGAGGTAATAAGAGAACTTATTAAATACCTTAGAACATAATCTGAGTTATTTGGCTGCCCTTATCTAAAACACCAAAGAAAAAATTATTTTTTTAAACAACAAACTATCGAAATCAAGTGAGCATTAAAATGAAATAAACTAAGTGATTGAGTTTGATCATAAAAGATCATAATTGTCAGTGGTATCATAAAAAAAAACCTCCTAGAAAGAGCAGATCATCTGTGAATAAAATAAGGAGATAATTCACAAAGACAATAGAGTAAAATCAGTTAAAACTCAAGATTAACTCATCAATGAACCGGCCAGAAAATAAGTAATAAATTAATGTGAACTCAACAATGAAGAAGAAGATTAAGCGTCATAAATTTAGTGGCCTATAGAACAATAGATATCATAAGATTAGTGGTAGCTTGACAGTGATAGTGATTCCTAAGAAAATGCCAAATAAAATACATAAACTTGCGAATATGATGAAAGATAAAAACAATATAGATTTAAGTTTAAAATTTGTTCTTAATATTCATAGTCTAGCATATACAACGATGGGAGTGAGTTGGATCAATCGACATCATCAATTTCTTAGTCAGATTTTTAATTTTATGAATAACAGGCAAGAAATCAATATAAGGAAATCTTTGGAGAATATAGCCATTACATTTTTAATTCACACTTTTTAAGTTAATAAGAATTGTACATTTTTATTAAACAAACTGAGAATGAACTATGTTATCATTCAGTATATCCTATCAGCAAATTTAGTAAAATGGGAGATGAACTATCAATTGAATAGCAAAATTATCTACAATTTAAAGAGCAGTTTTAAGATCAAAAAGAAGAATACTTAAATAACAATGAAAACGTCCATTATCTTAATTAAGTTCTTTAAAGAAATAGAAATGAGAATAAGGACTGCGCCAATTAAATCCAAAGCATTTGTTTCTAAATTAGTTTTGATCAATAATCTAATTTGAATTTATCTTAATAAATTTAGAGTTAAGAATCCTCGTCTATCTGCAACGAAAATAATGAAGATAGTCAATAATTCGAGTACTTAAATGAATTTATCTTCGGATCCAATGAATAATGGTTATACCAATATCATACTAAGTTATAGTTGTTTACAATTGGAATTAATTCCATCAAACAAGAATGATATAATCTAACCAATTAATTTATTTACTAGTTAAACTAAATCTAATTAATTCTATGAAAAAATATCATCAAATTATTATTGAGATTCATATATCAAGCTTTACTCATCGATCTAATATCATTTATTTTAAATTTATAAATTAGGTAGTAAGCAAAGAAGAAATCATAATTATGACTACTTTTCACAATTTTAGGAGTATTTAAAAAGTAAAGAACCAAAATTATCGAAAGGCATTTGTGGTGTAGTTGGTTATCACATTCGCCTCACACGCGAAAGGTCCCCGGTTCAAACCCGGGCAAATGCATTTTTTTATATTAATATTGACAAAGTCGTCTTTTGTGTAAATATTTCCCTCTCTGTGCAGGTTAAATGGTTTTTAGTTTTTTGAGCTAGAACATCTCGTAATTTTTATCAAACTATCTCTAAATTATTTTGAGTTTATTGATTTTTGACAAATATAAAGGAAATATTCTACAATGCTATTTGATGATTAAAAAGACTATTAAATGAATGTCATCTATTTTTACTATGCTAAATATTGATGATTAATATTAATATCATATCAAATAATGGGAGGTAAAAAAAAATATATTAAAAAGCAGGATAATAATTCTTCTCGCTTCGAAGACAATGACAATGATGATGGATCACTCTCTGGAGTTGCCACTCAAGTTATAGAGCCCAGATTAAGGTCTTCTCACAGTAAAGTTGAGATTATGGATTTGGAGACAATGACATTTTAAAAAATATAAGAAGTCAAGTTTGCTTA
>Ga0302185_10000805_pt1 | contig 23259 bp, 19 predicted proteins | sample II_Bog_E1_1_FD_200231 | JGI IMG/M metagenome (GOLD analysis project Ga0302185, IMG submission 200231) | Peat permafrost microbial communities from Stordalen Mire near Abisko, Sweden - II_Bog_E1_2 | ecosystem: Environmental > Terrestrial > Soil > Wetlands > Peat | place: Sweden: Abisko... | reverse complement strand
GCGCTGGTACACCTGGCTTACGGAAGATCAGCGTTTTGTTGATAACCGGCCAGATGTGCTTAGCTGGAAAACGGATACCCTCACCGAAGACGTAACGGTAACCGGCGATGTATTGGCCAAATTATATGCCTCGACGAGTGGCAGTGATGCCGACTGGATAGTAAAACTGATAGATGTATACCCCCAGGACGACAAAAAAGAGCTAAAAATGTCGGGATACGAATTGATGATCGTTGATGATGTTTTCCGTGGCCGCTTCAGGAAAAGTCTTTCAAAGCCCGAACCAATTACGCCAGGCAAAGTAGAAGAGTATGCCATCGACCTGCACGCAGCCGACCACGTATTTAAAAAGGGGCACCGGATAATGGTACAGGTTCAAAGCACCTGGTTCCCCATCATTGACCGGAACCCGCAGAAGTATATACCCAATATTTTCGAGGCAAAGGAAAGCGATTACCAGCCGGCCACGCAGAAAGTTTATCATTCGCCCATTTTTGCCAGCAGCATTATTATGCCGGTAGTGCAGTAAATAGTGTCGGTTTTTTTAAGGATTATCCGATCATACCTGCTACAAACAAAGCAATGAATCCGAAAATATGGATAAAAAAAGGCAAAAAATAGTTTTTGTCTTTCTTAAAAATTCTTCGCGCGGCATATACGAAAAACATCAACCAAAGTATCCAAAGCGACAAAAGAAAAACTATGTCTAACCCAGGGCCAGCCAAGTTTGTAGGAGACACTTTACGGAGAATGAAAAATAGCGATATCCCAACGGCGTAATATGTTAGCAACCATAATGGATTTGACGTTCGCCAAAATTGCCCTCTTGTTTCCATATCTAAACAATACTTCGATCATTTGGATAAGGCCTATTACTTATCGCTCAGCATAACCGGCGTACCTTTGCCGCCACCCATAATGATGATTTTTGTATTTGGGGACAGTGCGATCTCTTTTTGTGCCAGGATAGATTGATATTCCAGCTGTTGTGCAGTTAACCCAAGGGATATAATGCGCTGGTAATCGGCAATACCCTGTGCCTCTACACGTTTACGATCGGCTTCCTGCCGTTCTTTTTGCAAAACAAACTGCATCTTTTGGGCATCCTGCTCGGCTTGTATCTTCGATTCTATGCTCTGGCGCACGCTCTCAGGCAGGCTGATGTTGCGGATGAGGATTTGCTCCACTACAAGACCACTTGAATTGAAGTTATCGCTGATAATATGGTTTATCCGATTTTGAAACTCCCCCCTTCTTGTTGAATACAGGTCAACCGCCTGATAGTTTACAGCATTATCGCGAATCGCAGTGCGGGTAACGGGCCTTACTATCTTGTCGACCAGTTCGGTTTCCAGTCCTTTATTTTGGAGTACAAAGGGCGCCTTGAGCGGGTTAACGTGATAAATTACGGACAGGTCGATGGTTACTTCAAGCCCGTCTGAGGATAATACCTTGATGGCATCGTCACCCTGCACCTGCCCCTCGCTTGATTTAGCACTCATGGTGTAATTCTGTGTTTTGGTATCATAAGTGACTATATTAACTGCGGGGTTAATGATGTGAAGGCCGCTTTCAAGAACGTCATTTTGAACTTTTCCAAATAATACCTGCACGCCTACCTCACCCGGATCGATTTGTTTTATCGAGGAACTGAGGAGGCCGATGAGCACTACCACTACACCGGCAATGCGGACAATATTAGCAAAATGGCTGCCCGGTTCGGGCGAGCGTTTAAGCACTATGCCCACTATGAGCATAATGATACCAAGAACTGCAATTAGCATAATTAAAGGGGGATTATGGTTTTTTTAGTGTTTTGTTTACGTCCTTTAGGAGTTTAATCTTGAGGACGATAAAGATAACAACTAAAACAATTGCCCCGGCAAGAAATCCGTATTGTTTTTGTTCAACGCCGTATTGGTAGCCTACAATGGCAGCAAGCGCGATGCCAATAGTGTAAAGGATATTTAAAAGGTAGTTTTTGCGCATCGCTTAGTAAACGTTGATGGTAGGGTCAATCTCGCTGGCCCAGGCCAGGATGCCCCCTTGCAGGTTGTATAAATTGGTAAAACCATGCTGCTCCAACTGCATAATAGCTGCGGCGCTGCGTTTACCGCTGCGGCACATGACCACCACCGGCTTATTTCTCTCAATTTTTTCTGATTCGATCAAAATGCCACCGAGTGGTATCAAAGTTCCACCCAGGTTCGACATTTCGTATTCAAAATCTTCCCGCACATCAATCAATTGAAAATCTTCGCCTTTATCTTTTTTGTCTTTTAGTTCCTGTACGCTAATTTCTTTCATGACCAAATATAAAATTTTTCAAAGTTACTTTTTCTATTAAATATTTAAGTCGGCTGTTTGTAACAATCAATTCATAAGCGCGTTTATAATATGTTTATAAACAGTTAAGGATTAATGAAGAGAATTACGCGTTTTTTTTGGTTCTGTTCCGGTGCGCATATCGGCACGCTGAAAAAATACCCCATTGAGCATAACAAATTCGTGGGCATTGGCGCCACTATTTTCTTCACGGCATTATTTGCTTCGCTTTCCGGTGGATACGCCATGTATTTCGTATTTAGCGGCAGTCCATTCTCTATAGGGTTTGCAATTTTGTTTGGATTGATATGGGGAACGGCCATTTTCAACATGGACCGTTACATCGTATCGAGTATCGACAAACAAGGCACCACCAATCAGCAAATCTTGCAGGCTACGCCACGTATTTTGCTGGCCATCATGATCGGCATTGTCATTTCAAGACCGTTAGAGCTCAAAATATTCGACAAAGAAATTCGCCAGAAATTAAAATCCGCCTACATGAAAGGGCAGCACGCTAAAATCGACACGCTGCAAAAAACCTATATGCAAAAGTATGGTATGGAGCTGGGCAAAACGGCCGACCTTAAAAAGGAGAAGGATTCGCTTGAAACCGATATTAACCGTTCGCGCGCCCAGCTAAACCAGGAAGTTTTTGGCGACAAGACGGACCAAACCAGCGGCATTGTGGGCTACGGCACCTATGCAAAACAAAAACAGTCCGTTTTGCAGGAAAAGGAAGACAGGCTGAAAGAAGTTATGGACCAGCAATCGAAAATGGACCAATACCTGGCTGACCGTAAGGATTATGAAGGGCTGAATGACATGCGCCTTTTTAGCGACCATCAATTGGACAGCCTCTCAAATGTAGCCGGTTTTTCCGATCGTAACTGGGCATTGGGACAGTTGTCGTATAACGAGAATGGAAGCCGGGATTTAGATACCTATCTCGCTGAATCGTTTATTAGTTTCCTGTTCATTTTATTTGAATGTTTGCCGGTATTTGTTAAGCTAATGTCGCCCAAAGGGCCTTATGATGTGGCCCTGGGGAAACTTTATGAAGCCGATGTGCACTATGCCGAACGGGACAAAGAACGGAACATTGAAGTTACCGACAGCGTCTACGATCATCACCTGGAAGAAGAGATACAAAAACAAAAACGGATCATCACCGCACAATCCGACTATGATTTGGAGCGGCATAGATATGATTAACCCCCTGGCCCCCTAAAGGGGAATTATAAAACGTTTTCCTTTACCCGACTTAACAATTGGGTCCAATCTTATCGCCACAGGATGAATTAGCCGTACGTAAAAAATCTGTGCAATCCTCCAAAATCAGTGTAATCAGTGATAATAAAATGGTAATTTGAGCGCCGTTTAACTGACATTACGCAAATTGTTTATTTCGATGAAAAAAGTCTTCCTTTTCTCCTTGCTCTCCTTTTTTTTCGCGGTCTGTTTGGCCCAGGACGTGCAAAAGGCAATCTTTTACCAGGTTTCGTTTCCGAATGCAGTGCATCACGAAGCAGAAATTGTAATGACCATACCCCAGGCGCCCAGTGGTGAATTTAGGGTGCGGATGAGCCGGTCGTCAGCCGGCCGTTATGCCACCCACGAGTTTGGAAAAAACGTTTACAACGTTATGGCAACCGGCGTGGACGGCAGCACTGTAAAACTAACACAGGTAGAAGGCGATGTTTGGCTGGTGGACGAAAACCACCCCGACGCTGTCAAGATCAGCTACACTTTGTTTGGCAACTGGACGGACGGCACCTACACCAGTATTGATTTGAGCCATGCCCACTTTAACATGCCTGCTTCGTTTATGTGGGTTGTTGGGAAAGATAACGAGCAGCGGTCCGTAAAATTTGAATTTAACGACCTGGATAAGTATGGATGGAAGGTGGCGACACAATTACACCACGACGGCGACAATGTTTACAGCGCACCAAACCTGCAGTACATGATGGACAGCCCTACCGAACTTTCTAATTTTAAAGAAACAAGTTGGGATGTGGTAAACACCGACGGAAAAACCGAAAAAATAAATTTGACCGTACATTCTGACGATTCGCAACCGGTGATTGACAATTTTGGTAAGATGGTGCAGAAGATGGTGCTGGAAGAAAAGGCAGTATTCGGTGAACTGCCCAAGTATGATTTTGGCGAATACACTTTTTTGGATGATGTTTACCCCACTGTATCAGGCGACGGCATGGAGCATCGCAATTCAACCTGCATCGTTCAACCAATCGATAAAATTGAAGGGAATGAAGTAAGGCTGTTAAGCACCTTTTCGCACGAGTATTTTCATAGCTGGAACGTGAAGCGTATCAGGCCCAAATCGCTGGAGCCGTTTAATTTTGAGCATGCCGATATGAGCAGCGAGTTATGGTTCGCCGAGGGCTTTACCCAATACTATGGCGAACTTTTGCTGGTGCGTTCAGGCTTTCATACCCCTGAAGAGTACGCAAATACATTAAACGGACTGGTAAATGCCGTATTGAGCACGCCGGGCGCCGCAAAATACCCGGAAACGCAAATGAGCCGGTACGCGGTATTTGCTGATGCAGGCGTTTCGATCGATCCTACAAACGAGAACAATATTTTTACTACCTATTACTATTATGGCGGCGCCACCGCCCTGGCGCTGGACCTGCGCCTGCGCAGCGAGTTTAACCTGACGCTGGATGATTATATGCGCACTGTTTGGCTTAACCGCGGCAAGGTAATGAAACCGTACACTATCCCCGACCTGCAAAGCGACCTCGCCAAGCTGACCAATAACCCGAAATTCGCCGCCGATTTCTTTAATAAATACATTTACGGCATCGATAAAAACAACTACGAAACTTTACTGGCCAAAGCCGGTTACGTGCTGCGCAAAGCGCAGCCGGGCAAAGCCTGGGCAGGCTCATTAAGCGGCGCCGGCCGCAGGGGAAGATCGGGCCAGGCGCGCACCAGCGGAAGCGAGGGAGTACCCATAGTAACCAGCACCATAGCCGGAAGCCCGGTTTATAAGGCAGGCCTGGACGCTGGCGACGTGATTTTAAAAGCGGACGGCAAAGACATCAAAAGTGAACAGGATTTCAACGACTTGGTGGCATCGAAAAATATAGGCGACAAAATTGTGGTTGCTTACAAAAACCGAACAGGTGCGCATGAAACGACGGTTACGCTGGAAGAAAACCCTTATTTGGAAGTTGTAACCTTTGAAAAGGGCGGCAAGCAGCTAACTAAAGAACAACAGGATTTCAGAGACGCGTGGTTATCATCAAAAGTTAAGTAACATGAAAAAGTTCAGCCTGGTTATCTGTTTCCTATTTGCCTGCCGATGCTTTGCACAGGACGTAAATAAGCTCATTCAGCAAAAGGACGTCGAGCGCATTATCAGTACCCTTGCTGCCGACGACATGCAGGGCCGTGCCACTTTTACGCCGGGTATTGAGAAAGCAGCGCGGTTTATTGAGAGTGAATACAAACAGATCGGGTTGAAGCCATTGCCCGGAGATGACGGCTTTCGGCAAAACTTTAGCATGACCCGAATGACGCCGGTAAAAACGCTGGTTGAAATAAACGGGAAACTGATCAGTGCGGATAGTGTTTGCGCTAAGGTGCACGTTAATTCGCTGGAGTGGTCGAACGACAAAAGCGTGGAGATCACTAGCATATCTTCCGGTAAAAATTTCATTTCCGAGTATCGAAGTCTCCTCCACAGCAATAAAAAAATGCTGGTTTTTGTCGACCCGGAATTCACCGCGTTATTTAATAAGCTACGAGACGTTAATTTAAAAGGGAGCATCGTCACAAAAAGCAGCGACACTACCGCAATAATTTTGGTTTTGGGCAACCATAACGACCTGAAATCCTTCCAGGTTAGTTACACCGGCAAATCAGAACAATTACCTTTGTGTAATATCGCAGGCATTATCCCCGGGAAAACCAAACCCAACGAATACGTCATATTTTCAGGGCATTATGATCATCTCGGCATCCTGAAACCGGTACAGGGCGACAGTATTGCCAACGGAGCGGATGATGATGCGTCAGGAACGACCGCGGTGATAGAATTGGCCTGTTACTTCAAAAAACTGCATAACAACGCCCGCACATTGGTGTTCGTTGCTTTTACTGCCGAAGAGCTGGGCGGATATGGTTCACAGCATTTCGCAACGACTGTCGACCCCGATAAAGTGGTGGCGATGTTCAATATCGAAATGATCGGCAAGGCTTCAAAATTCGGCGAGAATTCTGCCTTCATTACTGGCTTTGAGCGCTCGGATTTTGGCCAGATACTTCAAAAAAACCTGGAGAACACGGCCTTTAAATTTTACCCGGACCCTTATCCGGAACAGGATCTTTTCTATCGCAGTGACAATGCTTCACTTGCCCGTGTGGGTGTGCCTGCGCATACCATCTCAACCGACCAGATCGATATAGACAAGCTATACCACACCGTAAAGGATGAAATAAGCACATTGGATATGGCCAATATTGCGTCAACCATTCGCGCGATTGCATTAAGCTCAAGAACCATTGTTTCGGGGCAGGATACTCCTAAAAGGGTCGCAAAGCTTGAACGATAAACGATAATAAAATGGATACCGAAAAACAAATTATGCCAGATGTTGCAGTAAAGGGAATTGCCACTGGCTTGTGTATGATGGCTTTTTTTACTTTATTGTGGGCGGGGATTGCATTTGGCGGTCTTAATGGCACACCTTATTGGTTTTACCCGCTGATCTTCCCGGTATTTTCCCTTTTATTCGTTTTTAACGCAGTTAAATTATTCAGGCTTGCCAAACATTTTCCAAAACTGACGTCAGAAGCTGACCTGGCCGAAGAAAAAAGAGCAGGTAAATGGTTCGGTATTATTTTTGGCGGGGAAGGATTGGGCATCTTTGTCGGGATAAATATTGTGGTCAACCTGGGCTATCCCGACCTGGTTATCCCGACCATTGCGCTGGTGGTGGGACTTCACTTTTTTCCGTTGGCAAAAGTTTTTAAACGCACTATCGATTATTATCTCGCAAGCTGGGCCACGCTGATCGCTGTCCTGGGATTTGTGTTCACACTAAACAAAATCCTGCCGGTTAACCTGGTCATGGCATTTGTGGGCATTGGGATAGCTGTCGCTACTTCGCTTTATGGTTTTTATATGGTGATTAGGGGAAAATCTGCGATGGGGCAGTTACCCGCAGGGACTTAGACGGTGACCTGGTTTTTCTTAACGATCTTTGACGCAATAAAGGAAAATAGTCCTAATATAATACCAAATCCTGCACCGAAAATCGGGCCGGTGATTACCATCGCCAGCCGGGGGTGGCTTTGCAATGATGCCGGCAGGTTGGTGTATAGTGATGCCGCCTGTGGATGATGCGCTAAATAGGTTAACCTGAAAATTATGTGCGCGGCGGTAATCCAGACACTATTCACCATGCTCACCAAAAAACCGTGTAAAAAATATTTACCGCTACAAACTTTGGCAATTACCCAGGCGCAAAAGGCGAAAATAGCAAGCCAAAAAAACGGTTCAATTCTTTCGGGGATAAGCTGCACAGTACCAAGGGCCATTATCAAGCCAAAAATTGATAGTTGAAATATAATTTTCCAGTTCATTTTCAGGTCGGTTAATTTTTACATAAATGTAAAGATTAATCGGGATAAACAAGCGGTACTAAAAATGGCCGGCAACGTGGACCGCTAATTCTTGAGGAGGCTTGTGGGTTTAAGTATAAGCGGTTTTTTCTTGGTAGTGACAACAATAACACCATTATTACCTTTGTCGCCATAAAGCAGGGTCAAATTTTTATTTTTCAGGACCGATATGCTTTGAATATCATCCGGTTTCAAATAATTAAGGTTTTCCACCCGCACACCGTCAACTACGTACAAAGGTGAACTGCTTGAAAGCCAAAGCGAGCCTTTAATATAATTATCGACTGAATTTTTGCCTGTATCCGGCAAAGTGTTTTGGTTAATGACCACGCTGCTATTTTTGCCATTGTCCTCATCAATTGCTCCTTTTTTATTTTCGGCGGCAGGATCATCAGGGCTCAGCGTAAAGCTGATAGGCACCGTATAAGTCACCCTGACTTTATGGCCATTTTGCAAACCCGGCGACCATTTGGGAGACAAGGCTAAAACCCTGACGGCCTCTTCATCAGTCCCACTTCCTACGCTGCGTAAAATTTTGAAATTGGTTAGTGTACCGTCTGTTTCAACAATAAAGCTAATAATTACCCTGCCCTGTACGTTATTGTTGCGTGCTTCTTCGGGGTACCTGACGTTTTTGGCCAAAAATTGCTCGAAAGCGTTTAATCCTCCCGGGAAAGCAGGCACTTGTTCAACAGAAGTAAAAACCGGGCCGTCTTTTTTTGGCGTGGTGTCTGGGTCCAAAATGACATCAGCAATGTTTAAGGCATTCTGCTTTTGGGCCCCCGCCGCGGGCTGATTTTTATCCTTAAACGTAAATGAAACCTTCCGGATTACAGAGGGGGACCCTGGTGTAATTAAAAACACTTTTTCAACCTTATTGTCGATCACATGGACTGCCCGGCTATTGTTAACGGTGGCCGAAGATAAAATCAGCATCAGAATGAACAATGGCGCCGATAAAAAATATTTGAAGAGCGCAACCCGCTGCGACCGGTCCTTTTGAAGCATAAGGATACGCTGCTTTAACAGGCTTTTATTAAAAAAGGGGTTTACCAGCTGATGTGCAGGTGTATTAAAAGTTTGGCTTAGTAGAATCATCGCGTAATCGGCTCTATCGGTGCCCGATTTCACCGTCTGCCTGTCGGCAATAAACTCGTGGATATGTTTTATGGCAAAGCGGTAAAGGTAAACTATGGGATTAAACCAATTAACGATCATTAGTGCTTCCATGATCAAAACATCCGCCGAATGCCATTGGGCTGCGTGAACGTTTTCATGCGCGGCGATTACTTCGTTATGTTCGTGCGGACCGCCAAGTTTTATTCTTTTGAAGAACGAGTAGGCAGCAACTGGCGCCGGTTTGTTAATGATCCGTTTCAAAGCCAGCAATTGCCAGGCAAACCTTGCCAACAGGAAAATGATGCCTGCCAGGTATACAAACGCCAGTATCTGGCCTATTGTAAAACGCGTGTCGTGTACAGGCGTAAACCGAAAGTTCAAAACCGGGCTGCTATATAGGGTGTATTGTACCTTTTGGGTAATAAACAAATTTTGCACCCAATCAGCTTGTATAGCCGGAATGAAAAACGAGAGCAGCGCCGCTGATACCAGGTAGATGCGGTTGAGTTGAAAAAATGTTTCCCTGCTCAATAACAATGCATAAAAGCCGTAAAACAGCAGCAGGTAAATGTTTACCAGCATCAGGTATTGCCACCAGGTCATACTTATTTTTCTTTAAATTTTTCAATCAGTTTCATAATCTCGTCGGCTTCTTTTAAATCGATCTTCTCTTTTTTTACAAAGTAAGAAAACATGCGTTTTACCGAATTATCAAAGTAACCGCTCATCAGTTTATCAGTCGCAAAATTCTGGTATTGCTCTTTGCTGATCACCGGGTGGTACTCGTGGCTTTTACCATAGGCGGTGTGGCCCACAAAACCTTTGGTTTCCAGTATCCGGATGATCGTCGACACGGTGTTATAAGCTGGCTTAGGCTCGGGGAGCACCTCCAGAACATCTTTTACATACCCTTTATGCAGCTGCCACAGCACTTGCATAATCTGCTCTTCGGCACGGGTTAACTCTTTAATTTCCATTTTAGTTGTAAGGGTTGGAAAGGTTGTAACAAGTTGTAGAAGTTAAGAGGCCGTCAAACCTTTACAACTTCTACAACCCTTACAACTTTCTATAACTGTCATACTAAGTTAAATATAATAATCGAAATAACAACTAAATACTTAGTTTTTATTTTTATTAATCAATTTTGTAGCTTTCCATTTCTTAAACAAACCGATGACGATAACTTTTCATGGCGCTGCCCGCACCGTTACCGGCAGCAAACATTTGCTCGCTTTGGCTGATGACACGCGCATATTGCTGGATTGCGGCATGTTCCAGGGTATGGGCGAACATACTGAAGATTTAAACGAGCACTTTGGCTTTAACCCGCAAAAGGTGGATTTTATGATCCTTTCGCATGCGCACATAGATCATTGCGGATTAATACCCCGATTGGTTGCCGAGGGTTTTAATGGTGCGATATTTTGCACGCCGCCCACTTTAGACCTGGTTGAAATTATGCTGATGGATTCGGCCAGGATTCAGGAACAGGATACCGCCTACAGCAATAAACACAGGCAGAAAAATAACCTTCCTTTGCTGAATGCTTTGTACACCGAAGACGATGTAACTGCATCGTTAAAGCTATTCAAAACAGTTGATTACCTCCGGGAATACGCCATAACGCCAAATGTAAAGTTTCAATTTACTGATGCCGGTCATTTGCTTGGAAGTGCGGCTGTACATTTAGTGGTAACAGAAGACGGAAAAAATACGCATATTACCTTCAGCGGTGATGTTGGCCGTTACGGAGACCTCCTTTTAAAAAGCCCCCAAACTTTCCCGCAAGCGGATTACATTTTGCTGGAGTCGACCTACGGCGATTCCTTACACCAACAGGTTGGCTCGATAGAGGATAAACTGTTAGAAATAATAACCGATACCTGTATTAACAAAAAAGGAAAAGTCATCATGCCGGCCTTTAGTGTAGGGCGCACGCAGGAGTTGCTATACGCCTTAAACCACCTTGAATTAAAAGGTACCCTTCCCGATTTAAAATACTATGTTGACAGCCCGCTTTCGGAAAAAGCCACGCGGGTAATAATGGATCATCCTGAAGTTTATAATAAGGAGGTAAGCGATGTTTTAAAAGTTGACGCTAACCCGTTTTCCTTTAAGGGCCTGCATTTCATCGAATCCACCGATGAATCAAAGGCTTTAAACGATGATCCGGAGCCCTGTGTAATTATTTCCTCTTCGGGAATGGCGGAGGCCGGCAGGGTAAAGCATCATATCAAGAATAATATCGGCAAGCAAAACTGCACGATTTTATTGACGGGCTATTGCGAACCCAATTCCCTGGGTGGCCGATTACTGCGGGGCGACAGGGAGGTTTCTATTTACGGCGAGCGGTTTAAAGTAGTGGCACAGGTTCAGGCCATCAAATCCATGAGCGCTCATGGCGACTATGCAGACCTGCTCCATTTTATTGCTTCACAAGATGTGCACAAAGTAAAAAAGGTTTTTCTGGTACACGGCGAATATGATGTTCAACAGCATTTCCGTCATAAAATATTAGAAAAAGGCTTTCATTGGGTCGACATCCCCTACCAGCATCAAAAAATAGAGTTATAAGCCAATTGCCCATTAACTTAGTTTTACTACAGGTTACAAAACAAACCGGCAGGCACCATCGCTCGTTTTTGGTATATTTGAACAATGGGTTCATATCGTTTAGACAGGACAGCATTTAAAGCGCAAACGGCCGAAGAAGCCACAAAAAGCCAGGCGGAATATTATAGAGGCCTTACCTGGCAGGAACGCCTGCGCATTGCAAATTATTTAAATAGCATTGCGTATAACTACCCGGAAAATGACCCGCCGAGGATGGACAAAACTGTTTTTAAGATGAGATCGCGTAAATAAAAATGGTCAATATTTTTAACGAAGACTTTCGCGATTTTATAACGTGTTTTAACGATAACGCCGTAAAGTATATGCTTGTGGGCGGCTATTCCGTTATTTTGCACGGGTATTCGCGAACGACCGGCGATATGGATATTTGGGTTGAAAGAAGCGCTGAAAACTACAAAAAAATCACTGCGTCATTTTTACAATTCGGGATGCCTGTGTTTGGCATGACTGAAAATACATTTTTGAACGATAAGACAATTGACGTATTTTCATTCGGCAGGCCGCCATCGTCAATAGACATCATGGTTGAGGTGAAGGGTTTGAATTTCGATGATTGCTACAAAAAGGCCGTTTATTTTGAAGAAGATGGTCTGATTATACGGACCATATTTCTGAATGACCTGATCAACGCAAAAAAAGCTTCCGGCCGCGCAAAAGACATTAATGATTTGGAAAATTTAATACCTTGAAGTATTCGCGACAATTACATATAATATACCCAGACCGACGCGAGTTAAAGGCTAATCCACCAACAACTTATACCCCCTGCCATGCACGTTGATGATCTCCACATCCTGGTCATCCCTTAAATACTTGCGTATCTTACTTAAAAAAACGTCCATGCTGCGGCCGTTAAAATAGTTGTCATCATGCCAGATGTTTAGCAGGGCCTCTTCGCGGGTGAGCACCTCGTTTTTGCGCAGGCAAAGCAAACGCAGCAATTCGGCTTCTTTGGTGGAAAGTTTTTGCTGATGATCGCCAATAGTGATGATCTGTTGGGTATAATCAAATTCGTAACGCCCGACCTTGAAATGGGTTTGTTTTTCCTCTTCGTGCTTTTCGGAATTTCCGGCGCGTTTTAGCAAAGCGTTTATACGCAGTAATAGCTCTTCTATACGGAAAGGTTTGGTGATATAATCGTCGCCGCCGAGGTTAAACGCCTGGGTTTTATCTTCAATCATCCCCTTGGCGGTAGCGAAAATGATCGGCACATGGGCGTCGATTTTTCGGATATCCTTGCCCAATGTGAAGCCATCTTTCTTGGGCATCATTACATCCAGTATCAGCAAATCGTAGGTGTGTTTGGTGAAGTTGCGCAACCCCTCCTCGCCATCCTTGCATAACACTACATCGAACTTGCCTTTTAGCTGCAGGTAGTCCTGCAGCAACAACCCTAAATTCGGATCATCTTCAACTAATAATATTTTTTTCATGTATGTTGTTAGTCCGAAAGTCCGTCCCAACAAATTGTCGGGACGAAAGTCCGGAAGATAATTATCATTATTCAGTGACATTTTTCACTGCAGCTTCTTTCGGACTTTCGGACTTTTCCGACTTTCCGGACTTCTTCTACGCTACCTGGAATTTTAACTCAAATTCCGAGCCTTTTTCTTTTTCCGACCTAACGCTGATCATTCCGTTAAGCCGCTTTACAACGGTGTTTACATAACTTAAGCCCAAACCAAATCCCTTTACATCGTGCAGGTTGCCGGTGGGTATCCGGTAAAATTGCTCGAAAATTTTAGTTTGCTGGTCGCGGCTCATCCCGATGCCTTTATCGGCCACGCGTATAACTACCTGCCCGTTTTTATTGAGGGTACTAATAGTAATATCGGGTTCACTAACACTATACTTTATCGCATTGTCTATCAGGTTATAAATCACATTCGAAAAATGCAACTCATCAGCGCTGATGACCGCATTTTCAGCATCTAATTGCAGCGTGGTTTTTGCATTATGCTTTTGCAGTTTCAGCTCCATACTATCCACCACAATGGCGATCATTTCGTTCACATCAACCGGCCTTTTATCGAGTTTGAAATCATCCTTTTCAATCCGTGCAATATTCAGCACCCGTTCGATGTGACTCCCTAAACGCTCATTTTCTTCGTATATTATATTGGCCAAACGTGATACCCTTGCCCGGTCAAACGCAAGCTCGTTATCCTTCAGGGCTTCGCTGGCGATCATGATGGTCGAAACCGGTGTTTTAAACTCGTGGGTCATGTTATTGATGAAATCGGTTTTCATCTCCGAAATCTTTTTCTGCCTGAGTATAGAAAAAATGGTATAACCAAAACAAATGATCAAAACCAGGAGCAAACCGCCTGTTGTCGCCATGGTTGCGGTCATCTTGCCTAATATCTCCGAGTTTTTTTGTGGAAATGCCAGCGTGATCAGTCCCGGATCGTTGATCACATCTTTGCTAAAAATCTTATGCTGATAGATCGGGATATCGTTAAACGTGGGTTTCGCACCATTAACATCATTAGCCTTTGAAAAAATAAGTGAATCGTTGTTGGCAGTGGAAACTTCATAGCTAATGGGCAAATCAATGCCCTGGTTATGCAACTCAAAACGCAACAGAGTATCTATCCAAAATAGGTTCAGGCGTTTATCAAGCGGTTCGCCATATTTGCCATATTCTTCGGCGAGGTTTTCAATTACCTGCGATTTGGTTTGGGGTGCGTGCTGCAGCGAATCATCTTCCAGCATCTTTTTAACCTCGCGCAATTGCCGCTCTTTCTGTTTCCTGTTCTGTTCCTGTACCCATTGCGGGTTTAATTGCGGTATCGATATAACTTGCTTGCCGAATTGCGGGTCGAGGTAAGTGTATCTAACCGTGTCGTATTTCTGCAGTTTTTGATGTTTGTTTACATAGGGTTGGTTCCGGATGAGTTCAGGTATAACCCGTCCGTGCGGTACCCCATAGGCATCGGTGAACTCTTCGTAGTGCAGCTGCAGGTTTAATGTGCCGCCCGGAATTAACCTTGATATTTCTTCGTCCACACTTTTGTGCAATATCATGCGCCTCAAGCTGTCGCGCAAAAGGGCAATCTTTCGTTCACGGCCGGTTAGGTGGTGTTTTACCGGCCGTGCTGTATCTGCGGCTGCACCACTAGTGGCACTATTGGTTAAACCACTCCCTGGCATGTTATTATAGCTTGTGCCCCTCGCCTTTAGATTTAAGAAATTTAGCGCATCCTGCTTGCCTATTTTTGCAACAACGTTGTCGAGGGCCGCGTTAACGGAGCGGTCGAAGAGTTCGGATTGCATCCGGTATGACTGGCGAAGGAAATAAAATTGCATACCCATTACACCTAAAAGGGCAAAACCCATCAAACCGATTATCAGCGCTATGCTTCTCTTTTTCATGCCAAAAACAAAAATAATTTTAAATAAGCCGACATTCTCCCCTTTTAACAAAATTTAACAATTAAACACCTGCTTTTAACGACTTGAATAATAGTTGTTTGTTAACTTTGACTGATATAAATTACCATACCATGAAAACCCCTATTTTAAAACCCGGCTTCGAATTCATTTTCGCATTAAGCCTGATCGCGATCCTTGGACTACCCCCAATGCTGATGGCCCAGGACCAAAAAGATGTTGAAATTAAGATAGTAAACGGCGATACGACCGTTAATGGAAAAAATATTAAGGATCTGTCGCCCGCTGAACGGAAAATCGCTTTGAGGGATATCAGGCATTTATCCGGCGATGACATGACGAACAACGATGGCGGCAAACATCATGTTTTTGTATTTAAGCGCCGTGATTCTACGATTACACAGGACGGAAATCACGACCCTATGATCACGGGAACAGTGGTCATCCGGGATGACAGCGCTGTTTTCGCAAGGCCAGGCCGGCGATTGAAAGGCAATCCCCCAATGAACGGTAATATGGACCAGGCTCCCGGCGGGATGGCCTGGAAGGGCAGGACGGGCCGCGGACCGTTGCGCGAGCCAATGATGGATTTCGCTACAAAGAACAGCCAGAGTTTTAACTATGTAAATACGGACAATAATGGCATCAGCACCCGCCTGAGTTTCCGCGTAGCGGACGTAACAAATGACGACCTGAAACGCATGCCGCATATTGAAGGGCCACGCCTGGAAATTAGCGACCTTAACCTGGTACCCGAATTTTCGACAGGAAAAACCATGTTAATTTTCTCGTTACCAGGAAAGGCGGCTGCCGAAGTTAAGCTGGTCGACAGCGAAGGCAAAATTTTGTGGACCGAGAAATCCACGGGAGGCAGGTTTACCAAAAGCTTTGTGCTGGGCCTCAATGGCATTTATTATTTACAGGTACAGCAGGGTAACGGTGTTGCTGTAAAAAGGATATTTAAAGAAGAATGAATTTAGTAGCAGGCTGAAGCAGCAGTCACAGTCAAGAAATAAGGCATAAAAAAGCCCTCCGTTTTTCGAAGGGCTTTTTTACTATTACACATTAATGCAAACTGCTACTGCCACTTGCAACTGCTACTACATCCTGTCTTATTGTCACTGCCACTAAAACGGCAGGTCATCATCCTCTGGCGTAGCGCTGATATCGGCAGGTGGCGCATACTCAGGTGTTGGGCTGGCGCCGGCGGCTGCAAGTTTGTTGATCTTCCACAACTGCATCGAGTTAAAATAAACCTTTTTACCGGTTTTATCCGTCCATGCCCGTCCTTTCAAATTAAAAAACACCTCAATATCTTCGCCCGCCTTAACATTGTCTAACAAGTTGCAGCGGTCCTGTATAGCTTCAAATTTAAGATATTCGGGATACTGCGGGTTTTCAATGTATTCCAGTATTAATTCCCTTTTTTTCAGTGAGTCGGTAACCTGCGTGGTTGCACCTACCTCAAGTACTTTACCCTTAATTTCCATATTTATAAATAGATTAAAAGTGTAAAGGTAATAGATAAGAAGTAAAATCGGCGGGATTTAATTCATAAATTCGCACAAAAATATGCAAGTTTTCCACACCGAAAGTAAAATCGTTATTACCTGTAATAAACGGCTTTCGCCGTACCTTCAAAAAGAAGTTGAAGAGCTGGGGTTCAAGCCGGTACGTGTTTTTCAAACCGGGGTTGAGCTATTGGGCACCGTTAACGATTGTATCGCGCTGAACCTTAATTTGCGCTGCGCCAGCCAGGTGCTTTACTTGCTGAAAAGCTTTACAGCTGCCGATCCGGCAGAGCTTTACGATAACCTGGTGACCATCGAATGGGAAGAACTGATCGATTTCGCCGGATATTTTTCCGTATCGTCCAACGTAAACAATGAGCATATCCGCACACCGCTTTTTGCCAATGTAAAGGTAAAAGACGCCATTGCCGACCGGATTAAAGCACAAAAAGGCATCAGGCCTAATTCCGGTCCCGAGGTTAACAAGACGCTGGTTCACCTGTACTGGCAGGACAGCAATGCCGATATTTTTTTAGATACTTCCGGCGAAACCCTGGCTAAACACAGCTATCGCAAAATTCCCGGCAAGGCGCCAATGCTGGAGGCCCTGGCCGCCTCAACCATTATGGCAACCGGGTGGGACAAGAAAAGCCCCTTCGTGAATCCGATGTGCGGATCGGGTACGCTGGCTATTGAGGCCGCACTACTGGCCACTGACAAATGTCCCGGGCTCTTCAGGATGAATTATGGCTTTATGCATATTATGGGGTACGATGAAAACGTTTTCTTCGTTGAAAGACGAAAACTGAAGGATAAAGCCCGAAAGGAAACAGGCTTCCCAATCATCGCGACCGATCTGTCAGCGGATGCCGTGGACATCGCCCAAAAAAATGCAAAAACCGCAGGCGTAGAACATTTGATCGATTTCAGCGTTTGTGATTTTGCAGAAACGCCGGTGCCCGAGGCGCCTGGGTTAATTATGTTTAACCCCGAATACGGCGAACGCCTGGGTACACATAACAAATTGGAAGCCACCTACAAGCGGATAGGCGATTTTATGAAACAGGAATGCAAAGGCTACAGGGGCTATATTTTTACCGGCAACCCCGACCTTGCAAAACGGATTGGCCTGAAGGCCTCCCGCAGAATTGAGTTTTACAATGGCAAACTGGATTGCCGCCTGCTGGAGTACGAATTGTATGAAGGCAGCAAACGCGAACCCATGCAATTGTAATCCAGTCGGTTAAATATTTCTTTATAAATTAGCGGCGCCTGTTTATAGGGGCGGCATATGATTTTTGAACGACAATGAAGAAGACCTTACTATTTATAACATTGATATCGCTTTCGCTTTGCGCGGCGGCCCAAAAAAAGAGCAGTTTTCCGTTTAAAGGCGGCGTGGAGCATATGATGAACTTTTTTAAGGATAGCGTGATCGTATCGCAGGATATTATCCAACGAAAAGCAACCGGAACCGTCACCCTCAAATTTACTGCTGACGCCCTGGGGCGTGTATCCAAAATCGTTCTTTACTATGCGGATGATGCCGGTTTAGCACAATCGGCTGCGGATGCGCTGAAAAGATCAACCGGCAAATGGGATATACCCCTGCGCGTAAATAATAATGACTACCTCATTACCTTTTCATTCAACTTTATACCGCCTGCCGCGGCCGGCGTCGACCTGGTTAACGCGGTTTACGATTATAATATCAACCACAAACCCATCACTTTCCCCAACCAGCTGATGACCGACGACTGTATATTGCTGCCAACGGTAACGGTGAACTACGATATACCCCAATAAGAGCCCTTTATTCCTTTTTCGCGACACCATGATCCGGCGGTGTTCACGCGTTCACTCGCCTAAAAAAATGAACGCCATGAACGCTGTGAACACTTTAAGTAATTGGTATTAAATGGCTTATAATAAGCTGTTTATGTAAAAGCGTTGAGTTCAAATAAATGCTTTTTTGGCCAAAAAAGCGTTCATCCGTGAACACCAGGATGAACACTTTGTCATGGTTTTTTCCTGTCTATACCTGGAAATAGTTGACACTTTTCGTGATTACTCCTATCATAGTATATATTTTCAAATGCACATTACAAACCACTGATTAGTTTAATTCGAATCAATTCGTGAAATTCGGTCATTTTAAAGCCTTCCAAACACCCCTCGAAGCGCTATCGAAACACGATCAGCCGCTATCGAAACAGATGCGAATAGGGTACAAACGGCATCGAAAAAATCCGGTCTACCTCAAAAAAGCGTTCATTTTTGTTCGTGTGATGAACGTCCGCAAAGGGCTATTTATTCCCAATCACTTTAAAAATGCTCCGGCCCAGGCGCTGCATCACCGTAGCGTTTTGGGTGATGATCCCGGCATCTGCGGTCATCCCCTGTTTTAGGTGTATCGGTCGTTTCAGGTCCGAGAATTTGTTTATCTTAAAATCCACCTTCGATATATAAACACTGTCCTTGTAGGGTACATCGGCAATATATTTAATGCGGCCGCGTATCATACCATATTCTTCAAACGGGTAGCTTTTCAATTTTACCAAAACTTCCTGTCCTTCCCTCACCTTTCCCATGCTGCTTTGGGGGATGGTCATTTCGCCAAAAAATTGTTCGTTGCCGGGGTTTACGTAAAAAACCTCCTGGTTGGGCGCCAGTACCTGGTTTTCCTGCACAATGCCCGCAAACGAAACTTTACCCGACTGCGAGGCGGTCAGCACATATTTACTTTTCCAGTCTTCGGCGCTGCTGATCAGGCTGTTGAGCGCCTGCACAAATTTGGCTTTCTCTTGCTGCAACTGGTTATCCAGTTCCAGTATGTCGCTTTGCTTGGCGGCATAGCTATTATCGTTGGTGATCAGTGACGATTCCGTTTGCACCAATGGCGACTTTTTTGCCAGCAGTTTGCTTTCTTCCTGCCGAAGCTCCGCCGGGGTTTCTACCTTTTGCTCTTCCAGCTTTTTATGCATGGCATACTCGTCGCTTTCAATGTCGAAGTCTTTTTGTTCAATGGTCTTCTCAGCTTTCAGCTGCTGCTGCTGCTGCGAAAGGTAGGCCAGGTCCTTTTGCAGGTAGGCCCTTTTTTGTATAAAAAAACCATTGTTTACCGATGATTTATAAGCCAGGTATTCCTGGTAAAACTGCTGGTAGGCCGATTGCAACTCGCCAAACTGAACATTATCCGCTTCGTTAAAAAGCGCGGTATTAACCGGTTTGTTTTGCAATACCAGTTGTTGGAGATTTTTCAGGTTAGCTAACAGGTTCAGTACTTTTTCGTGGCTGGCGGTGCTCTCCAAATACGCCAGCGGCTGGCCTGCGTTAACGGTCTCGTTTTCTTTCACCAAAAGTTTCACCAGTTTGCCGGGTATTTTCGCCACAACCGGCTTCGGCGAATTGGGCGAGTCGATGGTTAAAGGCGCATTCACAATATCCGGGTACCTTATCAGCGCCGAAAGCAGCACGATAAGCGATAGTATACCAAAAAACAAAGTAATGCCCCATCGCAACAGCCACGACGGTACTTTGGTAATGATATCCTGCACTTCGTCGCTGTGGCGGGTTGCTATGTCGTTTTCTTCCGTGAGTATTGCAGGCATCGCTTAATTTTTATTATAGATTACAACTGTTTGAAAATATGAACGTTACCAACTTCCCTCTTAAGAGGGGGGCGCATTAGGAACGTGTCGCGGCGGGGGTGTGTTCACCAACATGTCGTACAACACACCCCTCCTCCCCTCTCAAGAGGAGATTCGCACGGGCCGGCACTTTTTTTTCCTAACCTAAACACATTCCAAAACTAATGACCAGTGGCCAATGACCCCCCTCACGTCCCCAACTCCAGCTGGTTCTTCACCAGCCGGTAATAGTCGCCCCTAAGCGCTGTTAGTTGCTGGTGCGTACCTTCTTCAATAATGCGGCCTTTGTCCAGCAGTACAATGTTATCGGCATTGCTTACGGTGCTTAGGCGATGCGCAACTATTACTACTGTTCGCCCTTTAAAAAACTCGTTCAGGTTATCCATTATCACCCGCTCGTTGTTGGCATCCAGCGCGTTGGTGGCTTCGTCAAAAAACAGGTAGTCGGGGTTTTTATAAACGGCGCGCGCTATCAGCATGCGTTGCCGCTGGCCCTGGCTAATGCCATTACCTTCGGCGCCGATCTTAGTGTTCAGTCCCAGCGGCAGGCCGTCGATAAAATCCTGTATGTTGGCTACTTTTATGGCGTGGCGCAGTTTTTCCCTGTCGGGATATTCATCACCGACGGCGATATTGCGCTCAATATTATCCGAAAATATAAAACCATCCTGCATCACCACGCCGCAATGGCCCCGCCAGGTTTTAAAGCCGATATTGCTTAGCTGCTGGTCGCCAACTTTTATTTCGCCTTTTTGCGGCTCGTAAAAACGGAGCAGCAGTTTGAGTATAGTGGTTTTGCCGCTGCCGCTCATGCCTACTATGGCGGTTGTTTTGCCGTGCGGGATGTGCAGGCTGATATCTTCCAGCACCGGTTCATTGCCCGCGCCGGGATAACGGAAGGTGAGGTTATTGATGGAAAGGCTCTTATTTTCGGGCAGTAAATGGTTGTAATCCCTGCCGGCCGGCTCTTCATCCTGCATCTGGTGTATCTCGTTCAAACGTTCCAGGCTGATCTTCGCATCCTGGAAACCTTGTATAAAACCTAAAAACTGTTCTATCGGGCTGCTCAGCTGGCCCACAATGTATTGTATAGCCACCATAGCGCCCAGCGTAAGGTTGCCGTTAATTACCGCCTCGGCGCTTAAAAAGGTGATCAGTATGTTTTTGCCTTCGTTAATAAACGTGGCGCCGCCCTGCTGGTATTGGGTTAATGCGAGCGTTTTTACGTTGAACTTAAACAGGCGGGCCTGTATGTGCTCCCATTCCCAGCGTTTTTGCTGCTCGCAGTTGTTCAGCTTTATTTCCTGCATGCCGCCTACCAGCTGGATGATGCTGCTTTGGTTGCGCGCCGAAACATCGAAACTTTTATAATTCAGCTCGCGGCGGCGCTTTAAAAACGCCACGATCCACAGGGTATACAGCGTGCTGCTGGCGGCAAACACAAAAAATATCGCCAGGTTATAATACGCCAGCACCAGCGAAAACACCACCAGGTTAAACATCGAAAAAATGGTGGTGAGCGTTGACCCGGTTAAAAACGTTTGGATGTTGCGCTGGTCGTTCATGCGCTGCATAATATCGCCCGTCATTTTGGTATCAAAGAAGCTCATCGGCAGCTTCATCAGTTTGATCAAAAAGTCGGTGAGGATGGAGATATTGATGCGCGTGCTGATGTGCAGCAATATCCAGCTGCGGATAAACTCCACGCTTACCCTGCCGATAATGAGCGCAATTTGCGCGATGAGGATGATATATATAAAATTCAGGTTGCGCGTATTGATGCCGATATCCACAATGGACTGCGTTAAGAACGGCGTGATGAGCTGCAGCAAGCTGCCGATGCCCAAGCCCAGCAGCAGCTGAAAAACCAGCCTGCGGTACGTAACCAGGTAACGGAACAGGAAACTCCAGCGCACCTCGGTGCCTTTTTCGTCATCCTGCTCATAAAATTGCGGGGTGGGGGCCAGCAGCAGTGCAATGCCTTCCTGTTTTTCTTTATCGCCCAGCCAGTTGCGCGCAAAATCCGCTTCGGGCAGGGTAACCAGGCCGCTGGCCGGGTCGGCCAGGTAATATTTGTGGTTCCTTATTTTGTACAGCACCACAAAGTGCGTTTGCCGCCAGTGCAAAATGCAGGGCAGCTCGGCATCTTTTAATTGCTGCGGCGTTAGTTTTACGCCCAGCGTGCGGAAACCGATCTTCTCGGCCGCATCGCTCATGCCCAGCAGCGACACCCCCTCGCGGTTTATCTCGCACAGTTTGCGCAGCGTTTGCACCTTAAAATTACGGCCATAATGTTTAGCCACCATCCTGATACAGGTGGGGCCGCAATCCATTGCGTCGGGTTGTTTGTAGTAAGGAAAGGGCATTAAATTTATTTTGGATCTAATATATTAAGAAACTTGCAATATTCTTCGGCCGGTAAAAGACCACTAAAGCGATGAATAATCTTTCTATTCTGATCGATTAACACAGCAACAGGAATTGTGGAAATATCATATTCCAGGTCAAATACTTGTTTTGATGAATCAGAAGCGATTAGTTGCCTCCAGGGCATCTTCTCCACGCCCAAAGCATTTTGCCAATGGCTTTCATTATTGTCAATTGAAATACTTGTCATCGAAAGCCCTTTGTTGCCATATTTCAAATATAATTCTTTTAAAACAGGTATCTCTTTTCGGCAAGGAGCGCACCAACTGGCCCAAAAAATTAATAAATTAAGTTTAGAAGTGGGATTAAAAGTCGCCTGATGAACGTTTTTGTCATCGATCAAATTTGGATTGGATAAATTTTTATCAGTATTTCCTCCGCACCGTTCCCACCTTTTTAAGTTCGAAAACGGCAATGATTTTTTCAAGTCCTCATCGAATTCTCCCATTAAAATCGCGAGTTCATTCGCTTCAAATTTCGCACGATTAACATAAAGCTGATGGATAAGGTAATATGAGCCGGGATATTTTTCTATTTTA
>Ga0302185_10000801_pt1 | contig 23367 bp, 11 predicted proteins | sample II_Bog_E1_1_FD_200231 | JGI IMG/M metagenome (GOLD analysis project Ga0302185, IMG submission 200231) | Peat permafrost microbial communities from Stordalen Mire near Abisko, Sweden - II_Bog_E1_2 | ecosystem: Environmental > Terrestrial > Soil > Wetlands > Peat | place: Sweden: Abisko... | reverse complement strand
AAACAACCTAAATTGAAAATGATGTACGGTGACTAGGAACTCCTAAAAAACCCATTTCTCAAGTTCGATATGGTTCACGCTTTCTTGGATATATTAGAAGAACTCTTCGTAGAGTACTGGATCAATGTTCTATATGAGGTATTTCTGCTATAGTGACTACATTCATCATTGTGATCTTCATAATAAACTAAAATTATCAACATTTTGAGTGGATGTTAATACAATACTGTTTGAATTGTTAATTTTGGAAATCTAACCTCATAGCACATCACATACAATTTATTGATCTCAGCATTCCAGCAGATTGTGACTCTTTCAGTATTATATAAATTAAAAAAACAAAAGAGATGGATCCATTGTAGAGTCACATCGAATTGTAAGTTTTATTTAATTCCATAGCAAATCAGTAGTATCAGCTCCTCTGTGAAGGAAACTAAAAAATATTTGTTAAATAAAAATAATCTTGCACTTCATGCTTTATTTAAATCTCAAATATCACTCAATTACCTCCAATGAAAAATCATGAGGCAAATATAAATGATCTCATTGTCTCACTTAAAAATCTCACGGTAGAAGGAGTTTGAAAAGTGAGGAGAAATATCATTTAAAAAAAATGAAGTCACACTTGAAAATTGCTTTAAAGAGTAACTATCTTAGACTTAGACTTCTCAGTTTATTCTGCGTAAGATCCCAAATCGAAATAGAACAATAAATGATTAAAAGATAGTTGCTAAAGATATTGATAACATTTCTTTTTGTCTTAAATAATGCTTTATTTATTTATAAATCCATATTTATCTGGAATTTATTGAAAAGCTATAAACCAAACTAATTTCCATATCAATATTGAGAGTTGTATTATATTAATTTAATCGTTAAAGAATGACTGAAAGCATTGTCTATTTCTGGGGTAGCAATCAAAATAATCTGCTCTCGCCAGCTATTCACAAATCTTACAATAAACCTCAGCAAGAACTCCTCAGCCAAGATGTACTTGACATCTCTGCTTCGGAAAAACATGTTTGTTTCATAACAACCGATGGAACTCTTTGGTCTTATGGAGTTAATCTCGATGGCCGTTTGGGTATTGGCGGCAAAGCTGACCTCAAATATAGTTTCCTCAATCCCTGCAAGGTCAAATTATCAGCTAAAGCTTTGAAGGTAAAATGTGGATTTTCACATGTATGTGTTCAATTATAAAACAACGAGCTATATGCTTGGGGGCTCGGCGACTACGGATCTTTAGGTACAGGTTAATTCAAATCAAAATCAGTTCCCACTAAAATTTTAATAAAAGGAAAGATCAGCAATTTTTCATGTGGAGCGATGCACAGTGGATTCATTGACAGTGAAGGCAACATATTTACCTGTGGATCAAATGAATATGGAGAATTAGGAGTCAACCGTCCATAAAAAGTAGCAACTCCTATCTTAATAAATTTTAACCACAAGGTCAAACAGATTGAATGTGGAGTCTTCTATACTTTGCTGCTGACTGTCAAGGGTCAAGTATATGGAATGGGTAACAATAAATACGGGCAGTTAGGCATTGGTCATAAGGTGCATTAGTGCCACCCTACTTACATTAAATAACTTTAAAATATAGTTAGTGTGGCTGCGGGATATCATAGTGGAGCTGTAGATGCAGATGGAAACCTTTATATTTGGGGATCTGGCAGTTTTGGAGAATTGCTAAAACCCAAAAAGATCTTGATGCCAACTCCCATCAACCAAATCTATATCAGAGGATTTTTTGGAGCAGCTGTGTCTAATGCCTATCAGCATCGAGTTTATACATGGGGAAATAATACTTACGGCTAATTAGGTCGTGGAAATTATGAAAGCGCAAAAGACCCTCTTTAAATTGAAGAACTCGCTAATATTAAGTTTGATAGTTTTGCTTGTGGAGTTAATTTCTTCCTAGCTATCAGTAAAGAAGGAGACAAAAAGGCTTTAAAGGAAGATAAAGCCTATAGATCGAGATATGACTATCATTCTGGATAAAGAGAAGATTATTCAAGCAGAAGAAGCCCCTATTATGGTATCATCAATAATTCAAGAACACCAAATCATGAAGATCTCCAGAGATAATTGAGAAGACCTCTCAACTATGAGCCTGGATTATCCAATTTTAAAGCAACGGATGGAGAGTTCAGAGAAATAGCTCGTAGAACCAAAAGAAGCTAGCAATATCGTTCTCCTCCCAAAGCCTAATACTAAGTTGATCCTCACGTCCGCAGTCGCAGTAGAAGCAGATAAGAAAATTAGATACGAGCTGGTATAGCTGCTCAATAAATAAGACGTAGCCGCAGCAGAAATAGAAACTATGAATAACTTTTTGTTTCTCTTTCAGCAGATTACTAAAGCCTGCTAACGAGATATAAGATAATGGAAGATAATTTGGAATTAAAAAACCGATCTTTGTATGCCCAAACGCAGTAATTGGGAAGAATATATAAATAATAAAACGATCTCCTGAGAATATAAAATGAATCCTTACGAAGAGACTTGAACAGTGCTTATTAGGAGATTAAAATGTCTCAAAATAAATTAATTAATCATCAGTTTAGTCCATCCAACGCCTACGGTACTAGTTCAGATTCCTCACTCAAGATTTAAAATTAGCATCTACGTAATGAACTATCTCAAACTAAATAGTAACTGAGAATTACTGTAAAAAAATTGTTATTAGAATAATAAAATAATAGAAACATTTCTGCCATGAGAGGAATATCACCTCAAAAATTTGACATCCAAAAGGATATTTTATTTACAGAAAATTATCCTGAAGGAAATGTTTTGAGAGAGCAGAATAGTCAGTTAAATAGATAACTGACAACTTTAAAAGAAGAGTTTAGGGCCACTATCGAATAACTGTCAATCTTAAAGGAAGAAAACTAGACCATGAAAAATCAAACCTACCAGTAGCAATAAAATCGGCTGTATCGAAAATAAGAATCCCTTACTCAAAATAGGTCGAATGAAATACTGGCTAATTAGTTAAAGACAGTAAAAGAATAATTTAGAGCCACTATAAAGCAGTTATAAAAAACTGAGGAGGAACTAGCAGTGAAATCACTTGAAGTTAAAGATCTCAGGAAGAAGCAATCTAACGCCGATCAACTATCGGAAATATAACAGCTATTATCAGAAAAGAGCGAACTGGCCAAGGACTTTAAGACGACTAAAGACGAACTCAAAAGCACAATCAAGAGATACAATGACCTCGAAGAATAATTAGCCGTTTCCACTTTAGAGTTAAAGGATCAGAAGATAAAGAAATAAAATATTTAAAATTCTCTCAAGCAAAAGATAACATAGCTAAATGAAGATCTCAGTTATCTACAAAAATAGCTGAAAGGCACTAAAGAAGAACTAAAAATGACGCTTAAAAAGTTAGATTCCGCTTCGGAATAGCTTGTGATGAAAAGATAAATAGATGGTGAAATAACAGAAATAAAAAAAGACAATAAAGCACTGAAAGAATAGCTAAAGTCTTCGCTGAAAAAGTTGGATGAGGCTGACAAGGAAATAATATTCAATAAAAAACAATTTAATGAAGAGACTAAAACTTTGAAAGAAGAATTCAAAAATACACTTAGAGATTTATAAAGCCTGAATGATGATTTGGCAAACAAAGAGAAATAGATAAACTATTACAAGCAAAAGTAAATGGAATTGACTCAATCTATCAAATAACTGAATCTGCTCATCAGTGAAAAGGAAAATAATGTTTTATAGTTAACATCACACCATCAACAAATTGAAAACGATCTTTATAAGACTATTGAAATGCTCGATCAGGATAAGAATAGATTGATGGAATTAAATTAAAGGGCACACTTAGATCGTCGGTCTTTGGAAGAAGCATTAACCATGAAATAAAATGATGTCAAAATCATTTAAAAACAATATCAAGTCTAGTTAAATGAAGCTATGACTAATGTTCTTAAACTTAAGGAAGTTCAGGATTTGAATTAAATACGAGTTAATGAACTAAAGACCATCATTGACTCACATCAGAGAGGCAATAGTGGTTATATTAATTAGATAGAAGCAGGAAAGATGGAGATTACAAATTTACTGTCATAGAAGAAAGAACTGTTTAAAATGATTGACGAACTCAAGGATAAGCAAGGAGATTAAACCAAAATTTACAAGGACAAAATAATAGACTTAGATGGAGTTGTGGGTTTACGCAATGAAAAAATTAATGAGCTTGAAGTATAACTCAATTATGAGAAGGAATATCATAATAAATGCTAAGATACTATCAATGAGCTCACAAATCATCGTGATCGTGTTTGCAGTGAAATTGAAACGTTAAAGCAATAGCTCTAAAAAGGAAAATAGAAGAATAAGGAACTGGCCTTCGAGATTGAAAAGAACAAGACTTTAAAAAAATAAATTGAGGTGATGTCACTGCAGCTGGAACGAGTATAAAACACAAAAAATCAATATAAAAAATAAATTGAATAGATTCTTCAATAGAAGGAAGAAATTATTAAATAGTTGAGAGGTGATTTATAAAAGAAGCAGAAGTAGGTTTAGAAATTATAGGAGAAGAACGAAAATGAGATAAGTGCCTTGAACAGGTAAATCAAGGACTGGTAGAAAAAACTGCAGCAAAAGAATAAAGACTATAACGAGATTAAGAAAGATGTGGAGAGGAAATATGTTTAGATTGACAATCTCAAGGAAAATTTAGATAAAACTCAAAGAAAATTGACATTTAAGGATGAACAACTCGAAAAATAAATACAGCAACATTAGATCGTCACTGATGAGTTCAACAATCTTAGGAGAGAGCACTCAAAACTTAAATCCGAAAAGGAAGATATGGAACATCATATCGATTAGTTAAATAATGAAAAGGATATTTATTAAGAAAAAATCGTTGAGAAAAAGAAGTAAATTGAGGCTGCTCAAATGGAAGTTAAAAGGGTAGAAGATGCATGCACTAATTTGAGGAAGGAGACTTAGCTTTGCCGTAAGTAACTTGAATAATCTAACTGGTCTCTTGAAGAAAGTAATAAAGTTAATGAAGAACTCACTCGAGCTAATAGATAATTTGCGGAAAATTAGGAGCAGTATACGACTAAAATAGCTGAACTGTAAGGCAAAATATTTGAGCTTGAAGATTAGAACAAATCATATACTCCCAGATACTAAGCCTTACTCCAAAGAAACCGATAAATGGATGAACGAAATCGTGAATTAAGTGAAATGATCAATAAGGCCATATAAATTCAAGCCGAAGCCTACAAGACCAATATCCTTAAAGAAGTTGAAATCAATACTGGGGAAATTATACAACAGATTAACGAAGAGCAAGAGTATAAGTCTAGAGGTCGGAGAAAAGAACCCATTCCACATCATCAGTCCAATAGCAAAATAGATATTTAAAATATGCAGAGTGATGATCCTCACAAAATTCCAGGGCTAATGAGCAAGGTAAAGGAATAGCCCTACACAAAGTTTATGAACTAAAAAATCGGCACTCACAAAAAGAAAGTGAGTGAAAGCGCCCAGAAATTAGCAGGAATCTTAGAGCTAAACAGCAGAGGTTAAGTCGAGTAAGCAGGAGATCACCAAGGCGATGCAAAATCTTTCTCACGCTCGATTAACATGAGACGCGAGTAGGACTACGAAAAAATAAACAACCAAATGGAATCTTTGAATCAACAGAAGTCAGATTTTATGCAAAAGATCAGCAACTTCGCAGAAAGACTTAAAATTTTATGATTTATGATTTCCTGATATTTTACAATCTAGCAAAGATAGATCTCCTATTAATAACTATATTCCATTTTATAAGTAACTAAAAGAAAAAAAGGAAGGAGTTATTGGAGGTTATAGAATCTATCAGTTTTGTTTTTCGATTTCTTCAATAGTGTTGTCTTAGACTTGTTCATCAAGGAGCAAACTCTCAGCGACAGCTTCCTAGTCAACTTGCTTCTAGTATTCTTAAGGCTCAGGGTTCTTTTCCACTTCTGCCATAGTGTTGTCTTAGACTTGTTCATCAAGATGCAAACTCTCAGCGACAGCTTCCTAGTCAACTTGCTTCTAGTATTCTTAAGGCTCAGGGTTCTTTTCCACTTCTGCCACAGTGTTGTCTGAGACTTGTTCATCAAGGAGCAAACTCTCAGCGACAGCTTCCTAGTCAACTTGCTTTTAGTATTCTTAAGGCTCAGGGTTCTTTTCCACTTCTGCCATAGTGTCGTTTTAGACTTGTTCATCAAGGAGCAAACTCTCCGTGGCATCACTCTAGCTCTAGTGACTTTTCTTCGTGCATTCTTTTGCTTATTTTTTGTCCATTTAGTCAATTATAAATATTGATATACTAGTCAATTTACTCATAATAAAATCTGTTATATATGATCAATGATTGTTCTGATATTTTTTTATTTATATGGGTGATCGTTTAAAGTTAATTTATACTTCCGGATAAATGATTTTCCTATTTTCTCAATCTTTTTTATTAAATATTGCTTTGAAATTTGTCTTTTAATGATTTCGTATAATCTTCAAAAACGAATTATTTTTTAATCATGATATTATCTTACATATCCCTTATTTTGGTTTTTATTATCTTTTTAATCTTTTTATTGTATTCTCTCTTTATTTCTATTTTCTGACAATCATAAATTTATTGCTTGGCTAGTTATCAGTATATTGTATTTTTAAACAGATTTTGTAAATCAAGAATTTTCTAATACATTTTTGGTAGTTTTAGAAACTTCACTACTTTGAACTTTATCTAATTTCAGGAAAATTAATTCCTTGCAGATAATTAACTCTAGTTTTTAATGATAGGAGGCCATAATTTGCATTCCTTTGAAGATTAAAAAATCATTAAATCGCTATTGTTAAACATTTTCTTTCATGACAATTGTCACAGATATAAACGAATTTAGTATGATTGTGCAAATATTTAAAGATCTATATCTTAATTTCTGTTTCCTCAAGCATTGCACTGATATTCATTAGAGGCAAGAATTAGTATTATTACTGTTTGAGCATGAGCAGCTATGATATCACGATAACTTCATTACTTAATTGTGATTTATTTGAATAAATTCTCTTCAAATTCAATAATAATTATTGCTTATTAAATTTTATGGATTTATTTTGAACTGGAATTTTTGATTAATAAAATCAAACTATTGTTTAGTTACAGCTTATCATCATAGAATAAATGAGATTATTAAGGCATCATTTATCATTCAAAACCATTCAACATAGCGAGTTTTTTCGTTAAAAGAGAAAACAAAATATCTTTTTCAGCGACAGTCTCCTTCCAATAAATTTCCATCATTGATAATGATATATTTTAGTCATTTCTATTTGTAAGAACCTAATGATCAATGTTTACTGAAGATATCTCTTACAAAATTATTTGTAGCCTCTAAGTTATTTTGTTGACAATAATGCTAAGTTGCTAATTATTATTATGAATGAACTATTATTTTTATTTTATTTATTTTAATTCGAGCAAAAATGCTTGTATGGCTTTTATGTATTTAATAGTTCTAATTTTATTTTATTTTAGTTGTTATAAAATTTGTTACTATTTCCTTGTGGTCCATATAAAAAAATATAGTATTTAGCGCATTTGTTCCTCTGATAGCTTTTTATTTTGCAAACTCTTGTGAAAAAAATATTTTTTATCTGCTATATACTTTTTTGTGTCCAATATAAATGATGCTCTTAAATAATTACCTTTTGTTAAGCAGATATCCGACCAAAAATCATAATCTTTTAGAAGAACTATTATTTCATTCATCATATCAGTTGTCAGCAAGACCTTATATTGAGCATACTATTTTATTCGATGAGATCTTTTGTAAAGTGCATAAAATCTCAGTTATTGCATTAGTAAAACTTGTTGTCCCTTTTGTTGTAAACTTTACTGATGTATGATCATGGCTTCATAAAAAGACCTCTCTTATATAGCTTTCATCATGTTACTTGAAAAGTTTAAATGTTTATAAAAGGCCTTTCTTTCATTTGAAAATTTTGCAAAATGAATAGTACAACTCCTTTGTTGGTTTCTGACTGATTGAAGAACTTCTCTAAATTTAACTTTAGTTTGATTAGTTAGACTCATATTTTCAATATTAAATATTATATTTAAGATTTCATTCAGCAATTGAAAATAGGTTGTAATAATTAAATATTGTTCAGTTATATTTGCATTGACTTTTTCTCGTGAATCGAATTTTCTTAAAGGAAAATTACCTTGTTAATTAATGAAAGACAAGAATTATAAATTTGACTTGAACCCATGCTTTTCCATCTCCGCAATATGATTAAATATGCAAAGAAGCAAAGTTTATATGAATGATCTTATAAAAATAAAATAATAAAATAATAGCATAATATTTAAGAAGATAATGTTGCTAAAGTAAACCACCTTGCAATAAATTTATTAGCAAAAAACTCACAACTCACAATGAAGAAGAGAGTCAAATCGCTCAAAAGTTAACATGAATCTTGAAGCGAATCAAAATCAGCAATTTTACCAAAAACTTAATTTAATGTTTTATCCTCTCATAATATTGGACAATAAAATAATAAAATATATTCTATATTAACTAACTGTCTTGCATATTTACAGTGTCGATTTAATTAGAATTTGCGATGGTTGGAAAAAAGATCACTTTGGGTTTGCCCGCATAGGCAAATTGTGCAGAAAGACAAGCAGGCGATAGAAGTCTGCATGGCCTTATACAAAGCAAGAGGAAAGACTTAACTCCTGAGATTAGCGTTTTTGACTCACTGAGCGAACGTGACATAAAATATATTCGTTTTTTTAGCTGGAGTTGTTTCCTCCACAGTAAGGGATCACAGCGTGCATCCGGAACTCCGCATTTTCATTCTCCTCGATAGGATGTGCACGCATAGCTGATGCCACCACGTATGTTACATAGGGATGGCTCTTCGGCAAGTCAGTTGTAAAGTTCATTTTTTTCCAGCGGTACCGTTTTTTCACCTGTGCCCGCGGAAAGCCGAAATCTTGACCGACTCCTTTTCCCTTGACAAAATATATGGCACCATCTGCATGAGACAAAAAATACTGACTGGCTGTTCGTATATCTCAGCAGGATGAGTCTTTTCCTAAAAAATTCGAAAGCCAAATTCGTTAGAGTAGGCCTAAACATTTGCGAGAATGTTATTATATTAATCTCCCTTTAGCCATCTTGTTCCCCACTAGTATTGTTGGAGTGTCTTGGATGAGATGGAGAGTTAGTGCTCCTCACTAAGTTTGAGACTGTCTTAAGGTGGACTAATTTAAAGAGAGCTCATAATAATAAATAAAAGTTGAGCTCAGGAAACACACTCTTTAACTTTTATTTGCGGAAAATAAAAAAGAAAAGCAGCAAAAACAGAGTCTTAGAGATCAGCAAATTTAGATTCAACGAATCAATGGGATTTTATCTTTCATAATTAGGCAATAACCATAAATAGATGTCATTAAAATATGGAAATCATTGATTTTATAGATTATAAGATGCTATTTTATTGATAAATAAAACTGTTAAGTCGGAAGAAAGGGAAAATAATAAAGAACGACATTACTAATTAGTCTACATGAAGGAAATGATGAACAATTAAAAAATCTATAAAAAACAAAGCTTTCTTCCGATGGTCACTAAAGTTAGCACTGAGCTGATGGATACCTTGCCTAAAATATTTAAAACAAAACAAATATATTGATATATCAACTCCCATAATAGCAGTAACAATGTTTGATTAAATTATCATATTGCTCATCCAAAATGATTTTAACCTGTGAATTAATTATTTAATATCGATATATGAGTTCATCAAAAGATCATGAGCTATTCGAAATAGCTCCTCCAGAATAAATTGTAGGCACCGAAATATTATAATCAAATCTTCCCTCTAATATTGATTTCGATCAAAAGGATGGCCCCATTGAGCTCACAGACTTTAATAGCAAATAACACAAATTCGATTTAAACAAAATAGATTTCGATAACGAATAAATCAAATCGTACAGTGTGAAGGGCAAAAATGAGTTCAATGTATAGCCCCTGTTTCGAAAAAATACCATAATAACAAATGCTATTTTTGCTTACAATGTCAAGTGCTTCAATGATGAATTCACACCTGGGATAAAAGGAATTTGGGAAAGCCTAGTAGGCTATGTCAACAGAGAAATGTTTATCGATCAAGGTTACATCTATCTTTTGCTTCGCCAAAAGGAGGGATGTCTTGTTTTAAACCACTGGAAGCTCACAAACCTCTTTAAAATATTTATTGACCGATAGGAATCTAAACTACGTTTAATTCTGAAGGAAGATGGCAGCGAGACACTCGTAACGAAAGACTATCAGACGTCACAGATAACAGAATTTATGAATAGACTCAATCAGCAAATCAATATTATAGGGTTAGAGCTTGTTGGATGATTATTTAGATTTAGTATCTCAATTATTAATTTAACGAATACTAGGATGAATTGCAAGTCATCTGAGAGCAGATTGATGTGGAACATGCTCAATAGTTACCCTACTAACTCGCTCAAGGAATATCTTGAATATTAGTCAGCTCATTGCACTGAGCAGACCGACCATAAGACTAAAATCAAAGAACCATCCGAGGAAAACTTCAAAGAATAATCTACATTCGAAATTGAAATTGATATCGGAGATGGTCGATCATAGGTCATTCTCGTCAATAGTAAAACAGATATATCAGCAAAAGCAAATAAATTTTGTGAGAAGTTTGGATTAGGCATGCAGGTTAAAGAACTGCTGACTGAGTCGATTCGATAAAAATATTAACAAGAGAGAGAGGAGGCCATCAATGAGTCAATTCAAAAATAAATATAAACAACCAGATAGATTTACAGCAATGATCATGCCAAATAAGTCCTGCTAACCATGAACGACTCCCGTCCAATTCGTCATAAAAACGATTTGGATGAAAAAATATTGAAAGAGAGCTCATTTAAGACTATCTAAACTCGAAATCCAAGTAAAGTGTCTCATAATTACTACTCGAAAACAAAAAAATATTCTTTAGGAGACACAGGAATATCAAACAAATAAAATCAATTTGCGATAAATAGAGTCAGCCAGTAAATATGTGATCGCTTGGGGAAAGACAATATACTTTAATATCGAAAGAAGAGATCAGTAGAAAAGAAGCAGCAGCTTTTAAAGGAAAGACAGACGAAATAAGAGTAAAAAATGAAGGAGTGCCAGTTTCGGCCCAAAATAAATGGTATCAGCAAGAAAGTGGATAAATAATTGTTAAACAGTAAGGTGAGAGAATAAAAAAAAGTATAAAGATATTTGTTACTGTATGAAAATTTTAAGCAGCAAGAGGAGAAAAAGGAACAGGAAAGACATAATTTCATGATAGAAATGCCTTTTAAACCCAACATCAACCTCATCTCCCAAAAGATAGTTTAAAATAAAAGAGATAAGTAATTCAATGAGAATACTCATTAAAGATAGAGCGCAAACAAAAATCATTTGAATTGCTCACAAGATTAACCATATCGAAGCCTACCTCACACAAAACGAAAGATGCCCAATAGAAATGTTTAAAATCTTCCAATTGGTGAATATCTATACAACAAAGCCATGCAGAAGAGTAAATCGAAAGTGGCTTTGGAATCGAAGATCGAAATAAAGGCTATTAATCACTCAGATTATCTCGTTTCGATTTTAAAAGAGAAGAGGTTCAATGAAATATTCACTGATTTAACCCAATCGCCACATGAAGTTTTATCAAGCCGAGATATCAATCTGAGTCAAATTATTTTCAAAACAGGAATTTATCGATATTTCCAACCTATTTTCAACTAAATGATTGAGTTTGATATGCCTTTATCGAGAATTTAGTTCACTGAAGCCTCTCTCAACCTTTTCAAAAGTCTTAGTCCTGAGTAAAAGCATGAAATTATATTTAAAAAATAAAAAGAGTTGCCTTTAACAATGAATAAATTAAATCATTCTGTTATTAACAGTAAAAGCCGATAGATCTTAAGAAAAATAGGTTATGAAAGACAAGATTTATACACTCGAGGAATCAATCACATGAAAAATGCAAAGGAAAAAGTAGAGCAAAACAAGGAAGAGCAGGCCCGATAATAACTTAAAATATGCACTTTTAAGCCCATTTTGCATGCCAATAGCTCAGCTATTCATTGATTTTGCACTTTATATAATTATTAAGATGGATCATCCTTATCTATATCAAATTACTGATCAAATGGCAGGATTACGATGAAGATACGGCAGAGTATTTGCATTAATTGGTTGCTTCTCCCTTATGATAGTGGTGATAACTGGTCTTAATATTGGCTCGTTCATCACTTTTGCCGCTTAAGCTTAAAGCAATCTTCTGATGGAAACATTGCTATGCACCCCTTTCATGTTTGGATAATTCCTTAACACTTCATCAGCTAAATTTTTTGCGATCTTTTCTTCGATATTAGCGACTGAACTTTTTTAGGATGTTGTATATTTATCCCATTCCTGTTGCTGGTTCTTTTTATTCCTAAGTTCCTCTAGTTTTTCTAAATAATCCAATAAATTACTTTGAGTTTTTTCGCTAGCGACTGATTTTCCTTCAGAATTAGCGACATGAAACTGGGAGTACTTATCGTCTTGCCCTTCTTCCTCATTATTTTATTTGGCATGCTTCAGTTTTTATGTTTATTTCTCCTTCCAATTGTCTTCTTCCTTCATTTTTTCGATTTTCTCCTTTAGGTTTACCAATAAAGTTTTTATCTCTTCATTTTGAGAGTACTCATTGATTTCATTGTTTTAGAAAAAATCCAATAGTTAGTCTACTTATTAGTCTTAGTTCTGTTGAACTTGCTATTTAGTCATCGCCCAAGTAGGTTTTTACCCTTTCTTCTTCTTAAATTATTCTCCTCTTTGTACAGGCTTTTTCTCTTTAGAGTTTGCAGCATCTAATTTTCTGAGATTTTATAGTGTCAGTTCACCTTTTTTAGATGGAGACGTCTCCTTCTAATCGAGAACATTCAAAACTTGAGTTGCAGTTTGATTATACTCTTCCTTCATTTTTTTAGCCCTCTCTCTATCCGCCTCGCCCTGTTCTCGTATCTTTCTAAATCTTTCATCCTCCTTTTTTTGTCTCTCCTCCAGCTCTTCTTTTGTCTTATTGATATCATTTTTGAATTAATTTAGCCATTGCTTATGCTTTTCTAAAACAGTATGCGTCTTATCTGTATAACGTTTATCTTACGCTTCGGTTTTTCTTATTAAGATAGGTCCTTCTTAATAGGATTAATGCCTAGTTGTTCTCCAGGTACGACTCTTGGACAAAATGGTCTGCATATCAATTGATTAACTTTTCAACATCGGCTGATTTTTTTTAATTGGGTCTGCTGCAGAGCATGACTCCCTTGTAATTGTTGATGACGTCTAAATAGCAGGATAGATACTGTTGCTGTTTGCTTCCTAGCTCATGGATTGATGTAAGTTATATTATGTCTAAATTGATTTGGATAGAAGTTAGGATATTAATTTAATATTTAGAGAATCATTATTCAGTTGACGAATTATGCATCTACTAAGTCATGAGATTAATTTATGAAATTTTACCGTAAATTTTTTTTATTGCTCATCTATCAATAAGTAATCTGAATAAGACTGTTAAGTATATCAAATAACAATAATTTTTAAACAGCATAAAGTATTGTTTTAGAAATAAAGCAATGCCAAATTTATACTAAAACGGCATCAAATTTTAATTAGCCGAAAAAACTCAATATCTTAAGGAAAGACATCTGTGATTCATAATCTTCTTTATAAAACGGCTATTTGCCAAGAGCTGGTAGATTATTATTACAATCTGATCAAAGTAGAAGCAGAATTGAGGATTTCATTAACTAATTCGCTATAAATATATTATAAAAGCAATGCAGGTCCCTCTACTCATAATGCTTGGAGCACTGCTTCAGTTCGCTTATTCCATATGTACAGGCTCTACCTACTGGAATCCTCTCAATAATGCGTGTGTTAATCGTAATTTTAATTCTAAATAGAATGTCCATGGGAATCGCCAAATCTGTATTTTGCAGATCCATCATCTAACCAATGCGTACTGTCTTGCCCTACCACTCCCAGTGAATACGCTAATGATCTACTTCAGCAATGCGCTCCAAGTACCTTATAGTGTATTTAGCATGTCCATGGAATGCGACTTATAAAACTTTTTACGATAACTACTATCGTCGTTGTGTACTTCGTATCTCACTCATAATTTAGAATGTCCCTCATCCCCATCTTATTACGCTTTCAATAACGTCGTCAATGGATCATGTGTACAATATTGCCCTTTTGGAACGTTTTCGCTCGATTCAAACCGGACATGCGTTACCACCTGTCCAGTTTACTACTACATTAACTATACTCTCAATAGTGTACAATATCAATGTGTGGCTGCATGCCCACAAAATACATTCCTTAATTCTACAAGCTATTGTGTCAACGCTACTCTCTGTCCCTCTGGATATTATGGTGATCCTCTGAATGTGATATGCACCAACAACTGCCCAGGAAACACCAGCGTACAAATGTTTGCAAATACAAACCCAAACGTAAAAATGTGCCAGTATATATGTCCTGGTGGATATTTTCGGCAGAACATGATTAATAATCGGACTTGTGTCAGTGGCTGCCTCTCCAATTATTACATAGATTACGTCAACCTTATATGTGTTACCACTTGCCCCAATGGGACTTATGCTTATCTGAATGGGAGCTGCCTCTTTGCCTGCCCAAACACCTTTTACGCTGATAGCACACTTCATATCTGTAATACTGTTTGTGCAGGGGGGAAATTTAGAGACAGCACCTCTAACTTTTGCGTCAGTCAATGTCCTCCCGGGTATTTCGGGGACATCACTGGAGGATATATTTGCAATAAAATATGTTCAATAGTAACATAATACGGAAATCCCATAACTCTACTATGTGTAACTAAAAGCGGATGCACTTTACCTTATATCTATGCTGATGATTTCTCAAGAAATTGTGTAACTTTATGCCCTCAAAGTCAAAACACTTATGGTGTAACATCGAATAATTACTGTAATACATCTTGCCCTTGGGGGCCAGTCCTTTATTATTATCGTGATCCTTCCACTCAAACCTGCGTTACTAATTGCCCGGTTAATCCCTCTCTTTACGCAGACAATACTACTTATAATTGTGTTCAAACATGCCCGAACGGTACTTACGCTGTCGACTCTAGCAGAACATGTCAAACCTCATGCCCAAACAATTTCTATATTAACAATGTATCTCGATTATGCGTTTCGAGTTGCCCAATAGATCCAGTTCCTACCTATTACTATGCGGTTAACACCACTTCTTCCCAATGTTTACAAGTCTGTCCATCGAACTACAATGCTGATCCGACCACTATGACCTGCATCAACACTCTCTGTCCCTCACTACCTTCCCTTTATGCATATAATAATACTTGCATAAGTATTTGCCCAAATGGAACCTATGCACACCCAACCCTACGTGCTTGTGTTTCTTCCTGTAATGGTTCGTACTTAATGGATCCTTCCACAAGTCAATGTGTACAAATATGTCCCTCTAATCCAAGTCTATTTGCTAATTGGAACAATTTCACTTGTTTGAACAGCTGTCCACCAACTTACTTTGCTGATAACTCAACTAGAACCTGCGTATTAGTGTGTAACCAGAGTGTTGGATATCTAGCTTACACTCCCTTAAGACTTTGCGTACTTGTGTGCCCAAATAATACTTACTCCTACAACGGAACTTGCATATCAATATGCCCGAACTCTTCAACTCCTGTCTATTACATTGACACTACTACCAAAAGTTGTGTTAGTACCTGTCCTGATTACTATTTCAAGGATGATGTTCTCGGAATTTGCGTTTTATTGGGCAGTTGTTCGTCTGGATATTATGCCGATCAAACTTCACGTGCCTGTCTAATATTTTGTAACAGTTCAGTAATGACCTATAGTGACAATTCTACAATGAGTTGTGTCAGTCAATGCCCCTACGGATTGTTTGGTGACCATTCTAACTTATCTGCCAAGCAGTGTGTAACTAATTGTCCCTCCGGATGGTTTGCCGATAATTCTACTTGGACTTGTGTGCAAATTTGCCCCAGTAATCCTTCCTACTACGCTGATCTTGGCAGTGCGACATGTGTTAGCAACTGTCGAGTCGATCTAGGACTGTTTGCTTATGATTGGAATCGAACCTGCATTGATACATGTCCTGCAAGCTATTATGCAGATATTTTTACGCAAAGATGTCTACTCAATTGTTTACTAGTTCCCTCCACCTATCAGTATGTTAATGGGACTGAACGTCAGTGTCTTGGGCAGTGCCCAATCGGTTACTTTGCAGATAACAGCACTCGTAACTGTGTCTCCGGCTGTCCTACCTCTCCGAACTACTTTGCTGACTGGCTCAGTTCTACCTGTGTAACTGTTTGCCCTCAAACTGAAACAATTGCATACTATGCAGATAATAGTTCTCGCAGCTGTGTCCAATATTGCCCGAACACCACAGCAGCAAACACTACATATCGAGATCCTATTCTAAAAATATGCATACCTGTATGCTCTGGTAATCAATTCGCTGATAATTCAACTGGGACCTGCGTTTATCAATGCCCAAGTACCCCAAACTATTTTGGGCAGCTTTCCAGCAAGACCTGTGTGTTTACTTGCAACACCTCTCAGCCTGCCTGGTCATAAAATGTCAGTCGGCTTTGTGTTTCAACTTGCCCTGCTAGTTCTTATGCTGATAACTATACACAGAAATGCGTAGCGACGTGTCCATCCTCTCAGCTTTACTATGGCGATCCCTCCACCCATATGTGCGTTACTCGCTGTCCCTCTTATCCCGAATACTATGCTGATAATTCAACTCAAACTTGTGTGGCGATCTGTCCAAACCATACTTATGGAGCTCCTATCACTAGAGTTTGCTAGGTACCGAAAAACTGTTCTATAGGCTATTATGCAGATAATTTCACTAAGCTATGTGTTACAAACTGTCCAGCAACTCAAGCATCATACGCTGATAACTTAACTCAAACTTGTGTTAAAAAGTGTCCGCCAGGATTTTTTGCAGATAATTCAACTTATTCCTGCGTTCCAAAATGCCCATCTTCTCCATCTTACTTTGGTTACTTACTAAAATGCATAGCATCATGTCCTAATACCACATATGCGGATGCTCCAAGTCGTTTGTGCGTGAATTCCTCTAACTGTACAAATCTCACTTGGGGTGACCCCACCAGCCAAACATGTGTCTCCACATGCCCTTTCAATTATTATGCTGATTAACGTGCTGCCTACAAGATTTGTGCGCAGTTCTGTCCTCCAAACTATTACGCTGATGATTTAACAAAATCATGTGTTATAAAATGTCCAGCAAGTAATAACACTTATGGTACCAACACCACTCGTCGATGTGTTGAAGTATGCCCAATCAATGAATATGCAGAAAATAATACACGGATGTGCATGAGTACCTGCCCTAATTCTTCCTTTGCTGATGCTAATGTACGAGTTTGTGTGGCAGTTTGTTCCGCCACTCCCAACCTCTATGGAACTACTACTAATAACTCATGCGTATATGTTTGTCCTCCCAGCTCCTATGCCGAAAATAGCTCGAGACTTTGCTTAGGATCCTGTCCTTTCAACTAGTCCACATTTGCTGATTAGTTGACAAGACGTTGTGTCTTGACTTGTCCAGTTAGTGAATTCACTTATGCAGACAATGCAACCCGCCGTTGCGAAATAAATTGCACTTACAACTTATCGACTGGAGTGCTAACATATGCCGATAACTCAACATTAACTTGTGTTGCAATTTGTCCTTCTGTGCCAGATTACTACGCGGATATATCAACAGGTACAGGTAAATGCGTGCCCTTCTGTCCAAATAATACAACTCCTCGCATATACTCTGATAACTCTACTCGAATATGTTAAACCCTTTGCAACACCTCTCTAAACTTCTATTCCTCAAATACTACAGGGGAATGCCTTATCTTCTGTCCAGGAGGTTTTTTTGCTGATAATCGCTCTCATGCTTGTGTGGGACGTTGCCCAGGCCCAATCATCATCAACTCTACCACAGTAATCAACACTTTCGGTCACGAACAAGACCGAACTTGCGTGAGCTTTTGTGTTTCTCCCTTATTTGCACAAAACAGTTCCCGACTATGTGTTAATTATTGCCCTCAGATGGAATTTGCTGATTCGTTACTACGCCTTTGTGTAGCAGCATGTGACGGTCAAAGGAGACTTTACGCTGATAACTCCACGAATTCATGTGTTTATCCATGCCCAATTCTCCCAGATACTTTTGCTGACAACTCTACCTATACTTGTGTCAGCCCCTGCCCTCGCATAGGAGTGTATAACTGCACTAACTCCTGCCCAGATGGGACTTGGGCAGACAACATTACGCGAGAATGCCGTGCAATTTGTACACTGACTTCTCCACTCATTCAATACGCTGATAATTACACAGGAAGATGTGTTCTTTACTGCCCCCGTAATCTACTTACTTACGCTGAAAACATTAGCCGTTCTTGTGTTGCTCAATGCCCTAGTGCAAATACCTCCCTTTCGACTCCCAATACCTTTGCAGATGATTCAACTAAGACATGTGTCGTAAAGTGTCCCTCTGACCCATGGACTTATGCCGAAAATACAACTCGAACTTGCATGTTTTCTTGCCCTAATAACTCCTTTGGAGAGAACAATACTCGGCAATGTGTGCAAAATTGTTCATATTGGAGTGCTTTCGCTGATAACAGTACCACTTTCTGTGTTATGACATGCCCTGAGAACTCTTTTGCCGAAAATAGCTCAATGAGATGCTTGGCTCAGTGTCCCCCTGGGTCCTATGCAGATAATTCTACCTGGCGTTGCGTGGCAAGATGTCCCTCCAATCCTGCCCTCTATGGTAATACTAACAGTTCTGTCTGCGTTATAAATTGTCCTAATTCCTATTATGGCGACGACTCCTCCAGAACGTGCTCAATGAATTGCCCCACAACCCCAACCATATATTTCGCCTACGACCCCACTCATCGTTGCTATTTGAAATGTCTTTATCCTTACTTTGGTCAGCCAAACAACTCCTATAGCACATATGGTAGTTGCCAAACCTATTGTTATGCTGGTCAGTACAAAAACATAACAACAACTCGTTGTGAGGCTTGTCTTATGCAATGCACTCAATGTGTATCATTATTGGGCTGCCAATCTTGCATAGTAGGCTATTATCTGTATAATGGCACCTGCTTAAACGGATGTGTAAGCGGATCAGGCAGTAGTTGTGTCTCAGCATGCCCCACAAACAATATCACGGGCACCATAACTTATGCTGACCCAATATCAAGTTCTTGTGTCTAAATTTGTCCTTTGACATCTAACGGGGGTAGTTTTGGATATAACCTAACTCTGTATTGTATAAATTCTTGCCCAATCAACTATTATCCTTCTTCAGTGACTCAACGTTGCGAATTATGCGTGAATGGATGTAACAACTGCACTGGTCCATTGCTTTGTTTCTCATGCTATCCTGGATATGTTTTCAGTCAAAATTTATGTGTAAAACAGTGCTCAGTAACATTGCCCTACTATTATGGAACAACTTGCATTGGTAGTTGCGTTGATGGAACTTACTTAATGACAGATCAAGTGACGTGCGGGGCCTGCTCTACTATATGTGCTACCTGCTCTATGGTGGCCTCTAACTGTACAAGATGCGTGGGAGCATACCTTTATAATTACAACTGTGTATCGCAGTGTCCTACTAACTATTACGCCAATAGCAATCTGAGTTGTGTTGCTTGCACAGCAAACGTAAGACAATGTAATGTGGCTCCGTTAACTTATACTCTTACTTCCTCCAATTCAAACGGCAACCTCTACGGCATTCTCACATTTAATCGTCCTGTCTCTATAGATATGAGTAAAATTACTCAGATAGTTAACATTTCAATTCCTGGATTATCTCCATCCTCCTATACTTGGACAGCCACTATGATTAGCTCGACATCCTATAGAATCAACATTCAAACAACAGTTTCACTCAACTAACTTTCTCTCAGTTTGACTTTCACTAACCCAAGTTTGGTAATTGATTCCGGTGGTTCTACACTTTCCACCACAACAATTGTTGCACCGTTGCCCACCTACGACTATATATCTCCCTCGGCTCAATCTAGTACTCAGTCTGTTTCTAATTTTTCTGGGATTTTGGCATGGATATCGCTTGTGATAATGGTGATTCTGCTATTTAAGGGATCATATGCCTTACTTTTCACGAGTTAGGTCTTTCAAATGGTGTATTTTCATTATTTCATAAATGAAATATTGCCTTATAACTTTAGTAATTTTTTAATCAATCTCAAATATCTTAATTTTCAATTTTTACCTAATCCCTTTGCTCTCGTAGTACCTGCAAGTTATTCCTCCCCTGCTTCTTTGAGCACTTTCTCCCTTGCTGTTCAGGATAGCACCTTTTTCATAAGCTGCGGACAGTACTTCGTCCTGCTGTTGTTCTATTTGGGATGGGCTCTACTGATATCTCTATTAAAAAATAGAACTCTTAACAAATTCGTGAAACTGCGTCGTTTCGCGAAGGGAGTATATCAACGCCGTATTAAATACGGAGTCATTCACTAATGCTTCTGGTTTTGCTATATTTCATTCGTATTTTTCGGTTTGTGGCAGCTAAAAGATCTCAATTTCCCTTACTCTTGGAACTACGGTAATCTGATTCTATCAATTTTGAGCTGGTTAACATGCGTGCTCCTAACAGTTTGGGTAATTTACCTTGCTGTTAAATTTCATAAAGATGTGACAAAAATTCCTAAGAAGTTTGCTTTTATTTTGGGAGAAGACAGTCATATTCCTTTTTAAGTACCTTTGCGACACATTCGTAAGCTTCTTTTCTGCATTTTCCTTGTGACAGGCCGAATTTAGATGCAAGTAATATGCATAATGGGAGCCAATTTCATGGTACTAGCCTACTATTTGTTTTTCCGACCAGTCAAGTCCCGCTTAAGTAACTGGATTAACGTTCTTATTGAGATGTGCTACATTGGTTTGGAGATAACAATAATTCTGTTTGTAAACTAGGTGTCACCATCCACAGATCTCAAACTACTTTACGGTAAGGCGATGATTGCATTTTGTGCTATAGCCTTGGTATTGGTGGTTATTTGGTTAATATGGCAATTTCTGCTCTTCCTTTACGACTTTAAGTTTATTCGGGATATAATCGAGGAAACCAAAATAGCAAATCAAATATATCCGGAAGATGACAACTTGAAAGTCTAATTAGATCGTCAATATGAGAAAGATTAAATAATACCCCAAGAAGAACCTTCAGAAGGAGGATCTTATCATGTCGAGGAAGAAACAATTGAAGGAATTGAAAAACAGTACAATGACGTCGTTCACTACACAGGAGACGAAAATAAAATATCGGAGAAGATTCACCCATAAGTAGTAAATGTGAATAGCAACATTAGCAATAGTGAACCTAGATTAATTTCATCCAGAAACAGTTCGCGCATGCTGTTTGCTGACATCAATATTGATGATCTCGAATGATTAATGCATCACCAAATATAATTATGACTATGAATACTAGTAGCAACTTCTTTATCAATATAAATAATCAATAGATTTTTTCAAATATTAGGAAATGCGGATGAAATTTATCTTTAACATTGATAAGTTGATCAGTTTTGTTATGCCGACAGTACTGATTGGACTTAGGCCCAATATGGATATTATAACTAAAATGGCAGTCTTATATGAACAATTTCGGCTTAAATTATTTTGATAATTCCTTCTGGAATTCAGATAATCCTGTTTGAAATTTATCTGCCAAAGAATTATTCAGTTCTAAATTTATTTTTAATCGATATCAGAAAATGGTTATCAAGACACAAATTATAACTATATATATATTATAATATTATATTGATATCTATTAATAACATGCGGCAATTGCTCAACTTTAGGAATTACGTTTATTGGCAGCATAATTTCAAAAGGAAAAATTTTAATGTGGTGGAGGACAGAGATATCAAGTATTTCAGATCCTTTATGCCTCATCGAAATGTTGTTACTGATCTCGAATAAATCGCTCCTCATAATCTTTGCTTTCTGAAGCTCGATAAAGGAGACTCCAAATTATTACTTTTTCCATAAAATACTGAATAAGTTTCAAATATTTTGAAATACTGCAATCAGAGATTATTGGCAGTTGTTCCGCAAGGAGGGAATACTGGATGTGCGGGAGGGAGTATACCTGTCTTTGATGAAATCATCGTGAATCTCAAAAATATGAATAAAATCGAAGGATTTAACGAAGTTAGTTCAATAGTAGGATGCGAGGCTGGAGTAATTTTAGAAAAGCTTAATTAGTATGTCGAGCCTTATGGATTTGAAATTCCTCTTGATTTGGGAGCAAAAGGATCGTGCTTTATTGGAGGAAATGCATCGACAAACGCTGGTGGTAAATATGTTATAAAATATGGGTCACTAAGATCTCATATTTTAGGCCTTGAAGCTGTTATGCCAAACGGCAATGTTTTAGATCTAAGATCTTAGATTCATAAAGATAATACTGGGTTTGATTTAAAACACTTATTTATAGGGGGAGAAGGAATAATTGGCATCATAACAAAGCTGAACATTTTATGCGAAAAGATAGATTCTATTAAAAAGATAATGGTGTTCAAAGCAGACAAATTTTAAACCATACTGTAGAGCATGCCTATTATTAAGAAATTCTTAGGCAAAAATTTAGCAGCTTTAGAGTATATGGACGGACACACCTATCAAACAGTAGTTCGCCATTTGCATCCTCCCATTTTTAATAAAGTTTAACTAGAAGATCAATTGCTCTTTGTGCAGGCCTCAACCTAGGACTTAGATGGTTTATTCGAGCTACTTCCACATTTCAATGATTCAATAATGTCCACGAATGACAGCTAATACAATAAAATTTGGAAAATTCGATAAGATGTAGCTGAAGCTGTTATTCGTGAAACGGGCAAGTTCTTAATTTATGATATATCATTTGATGTAACCAAATGGCCAGCTCTTCTTGCTAATCTACGAAAATCGACAAAGACACTTGTTGCCGGGTGCGGTCACATTGGTGATGGTAATCTGCATATAGTCATCTGCCTTTAGGATGGTCAGTAATTCAATGAAGCAAATTTGTTTAAGTAAGTGGCAAGAAACAAAGGAAGCATCAGCGCTGAACACGGAGTTGGTCTACACAAGCCGCATTTCCTCCATCTTCAAAA
>Ga0302185_10000800_pt1 | contig 23411 bp, 22 predicted proteins | sample II_Bog_E1_1_FD_200231 | JGI IMG/M metagenome (GOLD analysis project Ga0302185, IMG submission 200231) | Peat permafrost microbial communities from Stordalen Mire near Abisko, Sweden - II_Bog_E1_2 | ecosystem: Environmental > Terrestrial > Soil > Wetlands > Peat | place: Sweden: Abisko... | reverse complement strand
GCTTGTCTGCTGCCTGTTTCATGGCAAAAAAAGGCCACGAAGTCACTGTCTTTGAAAAAAATGACACAATTGGAGGTCGGGCAAGATCATTCAATGCATCGGGTTTTGCTTTTGATATGGGCCCCAGCTGGTATTGGATGCCTGACATTTTTGAAAATTTCTTCGCTCAGTTCGATCGAAAGCCGGCAGACTATTACAAACTCGTACAGCTCGATCCTGGCTTCCAGGTCATATTTGGTAAAGGCGACGCACTGACTATACCTGCATCTCTTGATGGCATTTACGCTGTATTTGAATCGTTAGAAAAAGGAAGCGCCACCCAACTGAAAAAATTTCTTGACGAAGGGGCATTCAAGTATAATGTAGGCATGAAACAACTGGTGTACAAGCCGTCTTTTTCATGGCTCGAGTTTGCAAACTACGAAACAATTGCAGGCGCCGCCAGGCTGAATATGTTTCAATCGGTAAGCACCCACGTTCGCAGCTATTTTAAAGATGAGCGCCTCGTTGCATTGATGGAGTTTCCAGTATTATTCCTAGGGGCTATGGCCAAAGATATCCCAGCTTTATACAGTTTAATGAATTATGCAGCACTTTCTCTTGGCACCTGGTATCCCATGGGAGGAATGATTGAGATAATACAGGCAATGGAATCACTGGCCTCTTCGATGGGTGTAAAATTTAATACCGGCTGTGAGGTAACCCAAATAGGCACTAAAGACGCCAAGGTCAATGAAATACAAACAACAAAAGGCACTTTCGCAACAGATAGTATCATAGCCACCGGCGATTATCATCATATCGAACATGCCCTACTGGAGCAGAGAAACAGGAATTATGATGAAAAATACTGGTCAAAAAAAACGTTCGCGCCATCATGCCTCATATTTTACCTGGGTGTAAATAAGAAAATCAAAAAGCTGATACACCACAATTTGTTTTTTGACGCATCAATAGACCGACATTCAAAAGATATTTACGAAAGACCTCAGTGGCCTGCCGATCCGCTATTCTATGCATGTTGCCCGTCAAAAACCGACCCTTCAGTAGCACCTGAAGGAATGGAAAACCTTTTTTTGTTGATCCCTATAGCCCCCGGGCTAGAAGATACAAGTGATATCCGCGAAAAGTATTTTAATAATATAATAGCAAGAATGGAAACATATTGCGGCGACAATATAACGGCACATATCAACTATAAGAAGAGCTATTGTGTAAATGATTTTGTTCAGGATTATCATGCATACAAAGGCAATGCTTATGGGCTGGCAAATACTTTAGGACAAACCGCGGCATTCAAGCCAACGCTTCGGAACAAAAAGATAAAAAACATGTTTTATGCCGGTCAGCTTACCGTGCCTGGCCCAGGTGTGCCACCTGCCATTATATCAGGGCAGATAGCAGCAGAACAATTAATAAAATATTTCAATTAAAAGCAACTCCATGAAACAGCTATTCGACGATGTATCAGTTGCCTGTAGCAAGATCACTACAAGAGCTTACAGCAGCAGTTTTTCAATAGGCATTTATTGCCTGGATCGAAGCCTGCACAGACCCATTTATTCTATATATGGGTACGTACGCTTTGCCGATGAGATCGTGGACACTTTTCATGACTACAACAAAGTGGAATTACTGGATGAATTTAAGGAAGCAACGTGGAAATCCATAGACCGAAAAATAAGCGTAAATCCTATTCTCAATAGCTTTCAGCAAGTGGTGCATAAATACAACATTAAACCTGACCTTATAGAAACATTTCTGCAAAGCATGGAAACCGATCTCAATAAAACAATGCATTGCAAAAAATCATACGAACAATATATCTTAGGTTCGGCAGAAGTAGTTGGACTGATGTGCCTGAGGGTTTTCACAAACAACGACGATATATTGTATAACAAACTAAAACTATCTGCACAAAAACTGGGTGCGGCTTTTCAGAAAGTAAACTTCCTCAGGGACCTTAAAAACGACTATGAAAGTTTGGGGCGCGTATATTTCCCGGGCGTAGATTTCAAGGTGTTCTCGGAAAATGAAAAAAAGAAAATAGAAGCGGAAATAGAAGCTGATTTTAAAGAAGCTTATGATGGCATCCGCCTGCTGCCGAAGAGTTCACGGTTTGGCGTATATGTGGCATATGTTTACTATACAAGCCTTTTCAATAAAATAAGAGCCATACCTTCGGCAAGAATATTAATGGAGCGTGTAAGGATATCAAACAGCAAAAAAATACATTTGCTGCTCACTTCATATTTCAGGCATAGCCTGTCATTATTATAAAAAAGATTAAGGAACATGACCGAATTTGTAGTATTAGTTGACGAACATGATAGAGAAACCGGGATAATGGAAAAACAGGAGGCCCATCTGAAAGGTGTGCTGCACAGGGCGATGTCTGTTTTCATATTTAATTCGAAAGGTGAACTGCTGCTGCAACAACGTGCCGATGGCAAGTATCATTCTGCAAACTTATGGACAAACACGTGCTGCAGCCATCCACGGCAAGGAGAAAAAGTACACGATGCCGCCATACGCCGGCTCCATGAAGAAATGGGGCTGAGGTGCGCCCTGAAAGAGGTATTCAGTTTTGTCTATAAAGCCAAGCTGGACAGGCAGCTTTCCGAACATGAGTATGATCATGTCTTTATAGGCATGACCGATGATACCCCCTCTCCCGATTCTGTTGAAGTAGCTGCCTGGAGGTATATAAGCCCTGATCAACTCGCTATGGAAATTAAATTAAGCCCGGAAAATTTTACCGCATGGTTTAAAATATGCTTCCATGAGTGGGGCAACAAACTATTCGTCGCGTTACCAAAAAGCCTGGCTAAGAACAACAATAAATGAAAACGTACAGGATATTTCGTGAGCAGTTTTTACCCATCACTATAAAGGAAGCATGGGAGTTTTTTGCTACACCCGATAATCTATCTAAGATTACCCCGTCAGATATGTCTTTCGAGATCGTAAAGTGCGAAAAGGGCACAATTATCTATTCGGGCATGAAAATACAATATAGACTACGCCCACTATTTAATATCCCCGTAAGCTGGACAACAGAAATAAAAAACGTGAATGCTCCATATAGTTTCACAGACACTCAACTGCAAGGCCCTTACTCTCTTTGGGAGCATACCCATACATTTGTAAGTGCGCCTGGCGGTGTAAAAATGACCGACGATGTAAAGTACGCACTACCCTTCGGATTGCTCGGAAGTATTGCCCATAACCTGATTGTGAAGAAACGACTTGAAGATATTTTTAACTTCAGAGAAAAAACATTGAATACCTTTTTCAACAAACATTGAGTATGTGGCAGATAAATCTGATCATCGTTTTTTGTTCGTTTTTTGCAATGGAAGCTATAGCATGGCTCACCCATAAATTTGTGATGCACGGCCTCCTTTGGCACCTGCATGAAGACCATCACAAGAAAAACCCATCTTCATTCTTTGAAAAAAACGACTATTTCTTCCTCATATTTGCCATTCCCGGCATTATTTGCCTGGCATTGGGCATATATACTCCCGTGGCTTTTTTACTCTACATCGGGTTAGGCATAACCTTATACGGTTTCGCATACTTTATGGTGCACGATATTTTTATACATCAGCGCTTTAAGTTGTTCAGGAATGCTGATAATTTCTACTTCCGGGCTATCCGCAGGGCACACAAAATGCACCACAAACATTTGGATAAAGAAGACGGTGAGTGTTTTGGCATGCTTTGGGTGCCGCTAAAATATTTCGCAGAAGCATTAAAACGTAAACACACCAATGCTTGAAAAATACACATACCTGCTGGTTGATTTTTTCTGCATCATTATACCACTTGTATGTTCTTTTCATCCAAAAATAAATTTCCACATACAGTGGAAGTACCTTTTCATCCCCTGCCTTACCACTACATTAATATTCCTGGTTTGGGACGCTTTATTTACCAGGGCAGGGATATGGAGCTTTAATCCCAAATATGTTTCGGGCTTTTATTGCTTTGGTCTTCCAGTGGAAGAGTATTTATTTTTTGTTTGTATCCCCTACCCTTGTATGTTCACCTATTATTGTATCAACAAATTTACCCGCTTGTCCCTACCCCGGGCAGCAGTTTATTTCATCTCTTTTACGCTTGTTGCAGTACTTTCTTTTATCGGATTTACACACCTGCCACAGCTGTATACGTCTATTACATTTCTGTCGTTGGCCACCATTTTAATGATCGTTATACTGAGCAACCACCACATACTTTCAACGTTTTACATCACTTGCTTATTAATATTAGTCCCTTTCTTTATTTCCAATGGCATTCTCACAGGTAGCTTCCTAAACCGCCCCACTGTACTATACAACAATGACTATAATCTGGGACTCCGTATGCTCACTATCCCGGTAGAGGACCTCTTCTACGCAATGTTGCTTTTATTGATGAATATTAGTGGATTTGAATATTTAAAGAGCAGGTCCTCATGACACCAAAGCCAGCTGCTTGCAATTAACGAATAATAATAGGAACCGGTACTTAAACCTTTTTATTATATTACAGTCAAATCTGTTTTCATAAAACATTAAGATGTTTAGACATTTAGCGCTTTTGTCTGCTATTTTACTGCTTACAATCAATTCCTTCGCACAAACTTATTCTATTTCAGGGCGTATCGCCGACTATAAAGATACCTCTGCCCTCATCGGTGTCTCCGCAATACTAAAAGAAGGGGCCGATAGCAGCATTTCTACCGGCCTTGGCGCTGTAACCGATGTGAACGGGCATTTCGAAATAGATGGCGTTAGCCCCGGCCAATATATCCTGCACCTCGAGTATGTAGGCTATAAGTCGCAAAATAAAATGCTCACTATAACCAATAAAAACTTTTCGGTGGGTATACTGGCCATGAAAAGTACATCCAGCGAGCTTAAAGGCGTAACGGTTGAAGGCAAACAAATTCGCGCTGAACAAAATGGCGATACTACTACTTTTCGTGCTGATGCCTTTAAAGTAAATCCTGATGCTACTACCGAAGACCTCATCACCAAAATGCCGGGGATCACATCTGACAATACAGGGGTGAAAGTACACGGCGAATCTGTACAGCAGGTGTATGTGGACGGGAAACCTTTTTTTGGCACCGACCCTACCCTTTCAGTAAAAAATCTACCAGCTGAAGTGGTGGACCAGATACAGGTATACGACCAGCTCAGCGACCAGGCATTGTTTACAGGTTTTGACGATGGCAACTCTCAAAAAACAATGAATGTCATCACTAAGAAAGACAAGAGGCAGGGGGAATTTGGCAAGATTTTCGGCGGATATGGCACAGACGGGAAATATAATGCCGGCGGCTCTTTCAATTCTTTCCATGGCGATCGCAGAATATCTATCATAGAATCATCGAATAATATTAATGCTCAAAATTTCAGCTCGCAAGACATTCTCGGCGTGGGCGGCGGCTCTGCTGGCAATAATTTCCTCACAGGCCAGCAGCCGGGCATTACCACCACCCACTCAGTAGGTATTAACTATAGCGACCAGTGGGGGCCTAAAATAAAGGTGACCGCAAGCTATTTCTTCAACTATACCGATAACGCAACTACTACTGACAAAGCTAGAAATTACACATTCCCCACAGAGAATGGCATTCCTGACAGTAACCAAACAGCCCTTTATAAAGAAAACGATATTTCGACCACAAAAAACTTCAATCACCGATTCAACCTTCGTTTTGAATATACGATAGATTCGTCCAATTCATTGGTGATCACACCGGCCCTTAGCCTGCAACAAAACTATGCATTGACCGGGCAGATCGACAGCAGTTTTAATTTAAACAACCTGCTGCTAAGTAATGCTAATAACAACAGCACCGTAAACACCAGTGGCTATACCTTTTCTAACAACATCGTATTCCGGCATAAACTGCATAAAAAGGGCAGGACAATTTCCATCAACCTCGGCACATCGCTAAATGAAAAAGCAGGTGATGGAACATACAATACGATCACAGCGAGCGTAGACTCAGCTTTAATTTACCCGGCATTCCCCACACGCCTCGACCAGGTTTACAATTCTTACAACAACGGCTCTACCATTTCATCAAATATAGCCTACACGGAACCGATTGGCAAAATAAGCCAGCTCATGTTTAACTACAATCCATCGGTTACATACAGCAAGGCAAGCACTATCACCGATACGACCACTACCGGCAACGAATTGCCTGCTTTCGACTCTGTGCTTTCCAACAAATATACGAGCACCTATTTTACGCAAAAAGGTGGGGCTAGTTATCGAGTCGCTACCAAAAAGCTGAACTTCATGATCGGGGCGAACATACAATATGCTGTGCTGGATGGTACCCAGACTTACCCCACAGGATTACCTATAACAAGATACTTTACCAATGTTCTTCCCATCGCGTTATTTAATTACAAATTTGCAAACGGCAAAAACCTGCGGATCATGTACCGCAGCAATACCACCCCGCCCTCGATCACACAACTGCAAAATGTGGTGAACGTAAGTAATCCATTACAATTAAGCACCGGCAATCCTAATTTAAAACAGGATTTTGAGCAAACGGTCACGCTTCGATATGGACTTACCAGAAAGAAATCAGCTCATAACTTTTTCATCTACGGCTCTGCCAACTACATAACTGATTACATTGGCACAGCCTCTTATACTACATTAAGAAGCGATTCGGCTATTGGCGCTCTTGGAAGTGGTATTTATCTCAAACCCGGCGCCCAGTTAACCGCCCCTGTCAACCTGAATTACTACTCCACTAATAAATTATACCTGACTTATGGTTTACCTTTTGACATTATCAAAAGCAACCTGAACCTTACCGGCGGCATCAACTACACTCATACTCCAGGCGAAATAAATAATGTTGCCGACTTCTCAAACAATACTGTGCCCACAGGCGGAGTGGTCATCAGCAGCAATGTGAGCCAAAACCTTGACTTCACTTTATCCTATACCGGCAACTATAATTTCGTGAAAAATTCTTTGCAGGGAATGGCCAATAACAATTATTACAACCACACGGCTTCATTCAAGATCAACTGGATATTCCTGAAAGGAGTGGTGGTCAATTCCAGCATTTCTAATTCATACTATAGCACTCTAAGCTCAGCATCAGGTACCATCAACTACTACCTTTGGACCTCATATGTGGGCTACAAGTTCTTTAAAGATCGCTCCCTTGAAGCTCGGTTCACTGTATTTGATATGCTCAACCAAAATAAAAGCGTATCACGTATCGTAGCTGCTAACTATGTAGAAAATGATGTTACAAACATCCTCAGGCAGTATGGCATGTTCCAGCTCACCTATACGCTCAGAAATTTTAAAGGTGCGTTGCCGGACGATGGCCAGGATGGCGAACATCATCATCATGATTGGGGAGGCCCGGGTGGCGGTGGTCCTCCGGGTGGTGGAGACTTTCATGGCGGTGGCGGACCTCCGGGCGGTGGTGGTGATTTTCATGGCGGAGGCATGTAACATCCTCAGAAGTTTACATTGCTGATCTCACCATTTGTAAGTGGGCTTCCGGGAAATCATTCGTCTTGACTCTGATATTTGAGTTGCAAAATAAAGCGATACAAAAAACGGCAACACCCAGATCATTTTGCACCCGTACCGCCCGTTAACGATACCGAAGGCAGCACAATCCAGGCTATTCAAAATTACACCCGTTAGCAACACGATGATTACCAACTTCATTTCCCTTCCTGGCCGCCCCCATCTTGCAGCTATAAAAATGAATGCCGCGACGCTTACCAAAACAACCCAGAAAAAAAACGTATTGGGCAGCCCTGATACCAGCTCGCCCTGCAAAGAATTATTTTGCCGGGAGCGGTCAAATCGCTGTATCTCTCCGGGAAAATATTCAGCCACACGCTCATTTACATTTGTCCCCTTCGGGAATGCAAAGTTACCATCGCCAATATTAAAAGTAGATGACTGAACAACGAATTGCTTGGCCGTTGCGGTTAAATATAGTTTTAGATACTTAGGAGTGGTCAACGTTTTGTGTATGATCTCGTTGAATTCTTCTTGAGTTCCTTTCCAATCTCCTACTTTATACAGCGGGCTGTTACTGTTCCACCAAAAATCATTTGCGCTTGCAGGTAACGAATCTTTATAGACACATAATTTATAGTTCCGGGTCTGGCAATTATCATCAAGATACTTTTTCAATATACCTTTCTCGAGCAAAGAACCTATAAAAAAAACGTGTTTCGATTTTGAAAAAGCAGAACCCATGATCACTACACTGGCCAATGACAGCATTATTAGTACAGCTATAGTTAAGTTAACCTGCCGGTACGTTTCTTTAGCCGCAAAAAATCGCTTCAATAAAAACAGGCATACCAATGCTGCTGCAAATAACGTGGGGTGCGATAAATGCACCGCAACCGACAAAAATAAAAGCACGTATAACAACACACGCATACTAACCTTTTCTTTATTTAGCAGCAGCAATACGATGCACAAAAAACCAACAGATGTAAAAACATCCGGTTGCACCTGGCTGACCACCCACGACAGACCAGAGCAGACCGACAAAAAAAAGACAATGCAAGCTCCTGCGATATAAAACCTTCCACCCACCACCCGCTGCACGATCTTGAAAATTAAAGAGGCCACTATAAAACCTTGCATAAAAATAACCATCCACAAAGACATCCCGTTCAGGCTGAATACCCTGGCAAGTAGCCCATACGTAATTGGCCTGTCAAATGGTGTTTCCGGCTTAAAACCTGATGCCAGGTAAGTAGCCGTATCAGGGTTCACTAACGGAAAATGATTATAAAATGCCGGTATAAGCAAAAATAAAGTACTGATAATAATAGCCGGGTAAACAAGCCTGCTGCTCGTTGCTTTGGGGTTCATACCGCTATCCATCACTACATTGCTGATTTATTTGTGCTAAAAAAATAATGGCTAAAGCAGTGTGCTTTAGCCATTAAAAATAACTCTTCTTTTCGTTATTATTCTATCACAATTCTTTTCACCATCGGTGCATTATCTTCATCGCTGAATTTCATTTTTACAAAATACAGCCCGGCCGAAAAATGGGAGGTATTGATCGCGTATCTGGTGGCGTTGATACCGCTAACCTGGAAAACAGTGCGTCCGGTTTCATCATACACACTTATTTCCTTTACCGCCTGTGATGCTGCTAAATTCAAAACATCATTTGCGGGATTAGGATACAAGTTTACCTCTGTATTTGACTGCACATTGCTAACAGAGTTTGGCTCTGTCATACCCGGGCAGGAATAATTGTACAAAAACACGCTGACAAAAGAATCTACTGTATTGAATTGGGCAGGGTCTGTATCCCATGGCACATGTCCCGCCCCGGGAAATACCATACTCATGTTATATATGCTCTCGGCTGTATAACGAGGCATTAGCGATCCAAGCCCGCAAAGCTCCACAAATATCGCCCCACCATATGCATCAGCACAAGTATAAGGCACTATCGCATCCTGGTCGCCCTGGCAGTTCACTGAGGGCTTTCCTCCGGGTTGTACAAATGTAACCCGGTTCAAACCACCGGCCAGGTCTATCACTCCTTTCGATTTCGTAGTGTAACCCGCATTACCACTATTGCCCTCAAACCCACCATTTGAGTCGAGTGCATTGATAATATCGGCAGGCAATCCTGCTGTATCCTGCATATACCCTACGTGCATATACAACACAGCACCAGCTGAGTTTCCGCCAATAAAGATATTATTGGTGTCAATTCTGTAATTATTGGAAGTAGCCCGGTCCTTCACAAAAAAGCGAATGGCCGCCTTACCATCGCTAACCGCCTGAATTACTTCATTTATTGCATACCCTGAATCGGGGCCGATCATTGATCCAATATTTCCCAGTCGATAGTCTATAGAGGCCGTCACATACCCTCGTTTAGCAAAACGAACACAAAGCGAATCAACCGTCATATCCGATTCCCTGTTCCCACTTACAAAAGTTCCCTCATGAGCAAGAAGAATTAATGGCCTCGCTGAAAATGTATCTCCGGTGGGCTGGTATATATCCACTTTCAGCCCGAAAGTATCAGAATAGATCACCGAGTCCATTGTGTAGCCGAATATTTCTTTGTAATATCGCCCGTCAGCACACGTTTGCGCATGAACACTCACAGCTTGCGATAATAAAATGCAAGACAGTATCAAGTAGAGTTTTTGCTTCATAATCGTTTATTTTAAGTTTTTAAATACAATACAATATAACACTTTTTATACAATTCGATTAAGTTTTCATTATTTTTTCCCGGCTGGCAAATGTATATTTTGAACTATCCGTGCATTTTACGAATTGGTCACGTTGCTATATGCAGGGTTTTTATTGCTCAAATCCAATCCGCCTTCTAATACCGACTTAATATTTGCCTCATAAAATGTCCATCCGGCAGAGCACCCGATATGATAATTCGCTTTACCGGCCTCATCCGTAGGTATCTGGTCCTGCGTCAGCAGCATTTCAGTTACATCCTTGTGGTCAGTAAGCTGCACGGTCACCACCCCTGCCTTTCCAAAAATAAAACTGAACCTATCCCTGCCATTTGCTTCAGTTACCACCCCGTGTTCCACGGTAGTATCCGGATGGCCGCGCCACATCCATTCGTAGGTGTCCCTTTTTGCACGGGGCTGTTGTCCGCTTTGATAACACCATCAGTAGCCCTGAATTCAGCTTTTCTCAAAAACCATTTTTCAAGGTTAGCCCTTGTGGTCCAGGTTTCATATACTACCTGCATTGGCGATTGCATATAGATCTTTTGAACAAAACGGCTCCAGTCATATTGAGATATAGTAAAACAATTTTCAATAAATTTACATCACTAAATTCAAAAAAGGACCTATTTCCCCTTTTAAAAACCCAACTCGGTATTTTCCGCGCACATGATGTTAAGTTCCCGGAAATAATTATTTTTGATTGATGATGCACCGTACCATAACCATATTGCTGCTTGCCCTGTTCATAATACCGGGTGCCCGCCTTTTGGCCCAGCAAACGAACCCTGACGGCAAGCACCTGCAAAACACAGCAAAAAGCGCTAAGGTTTTTAAACCGCCTGTTTACCTCGGCCATTCAAAATTCGCAGGCGGCCCTATTAAAAAAGACATGTTTAGTGATCTGCTCAGGCAGGGGCTTACCTCACAGGATTCACTTGGCAATAAGTACAAGGTCATCGGATTTAACTTTGGGTATGCAGAGCGTAATCTATACGAAGACTCTGTAGGTAATCTTATATCCATGATGGATTATTCAAATGAATATTGCCCGGGAGATACTGTCTCTATCGATATATCCAGGACCACCACCACCGACATTAAAGACTACCTGGATGGCAACCCGGACAATAGCGATATATCTAAAAGTATTTACAGCAGGGCAAAACCCGGAGACACAGTCTATTTTGATCAGGTACAGGTGTCAAAGTACCTCAATACGGCACAAACACAATTGAGCAACGACATTATTTTTGGCCGGGGCTTTAAGTGCTGGATAGTGAAGTAACCTGATCTAGTTAAGCAACAACAAGTTCACACTGCGTTGCAGGATGTTGAAAGCAATTTCTGCCATCATATTTTCCTTATCAAGCGTAGGGTTCACCTCTGCCACCTCCAGGCAACAAATTTTATGATGCTGCATAAATGAAGCCAACAGGTCCTCAGCTTCTCTTTCCTTTAGCCCATTGCTTACAGGTGTACCGGTGCCGCGAGATATGGAGCTATCCAGGCTGTCTACATCAAAAGACACATAAATATCGTCACAATTAGAAAGGTGCAGGAATGTCTGCCGCACCACGTTCTCCACGCCTTTTCTACGCACCTCTGCCACAGGTATGATCTTGATATTGCCCTTCTTTATGATCGCCTCTTCTTCCTTTTCAAAATCGCGTAGCGCAATGAATACAATATCTTCAGGTAATATCTTTGGCTCTATTTTACCTATCTGTTTCAGTTTCTTCCAGTAATCCAGCGTTTGCGCATCCGGGTTGTGTACCTGGTTTTCTACATTGTCTTCAGCCAGCGATATGGCCAGCGGCATCCCATGCATATTACCTGATGGTGTAGTGAACGGCGAATGCATATCTGCATGCGCATCTATCCATACCACTCCCAGGCGGCGCTTAGGCCTGGCCATCTTAAGTCCCGCTATTGTCGCCCCTGCCGTACTATGGTCTCCCGCCAGCACCAATGGGAACAACCCTGATTTCACGGTCTCGCTCACAGCCTTAGATACTCGTTCATACATGGTATGAATACCCTGTATGCGCTTGGCATAGGGCGATGCTACAGGCTCATAAAGCAACCTGTTCTCATTCTCTATAACATCAGAAGGAAAGTTTACAAAAAAATTGCTCATAAAGTCAAGTGCAGCTATCTTTATGGCATCTACTCCCAGGCTCGCGCCACGGGTGCCCGCACCAATTTCCGACCTCACTTCTATGATCTTGATATTTCTCATAAGTCTCAAAGATAGTATAAAATCATTACGTGGTTTCCTGGCACTTATCCATAAAATACACCACAGTAGCTAATCAGATCAGCTAATCTAAAAAGGATATCCTATCGATACATTTAAGATGAGATTATTTGACCTCCAGTCTGAGCTATAAGGATTGATCTGGTTAAAAACCCACCCGCCATTCGTGCTCACATATGGCTCTTTCACCGGAATCGCCAGGTCAAAACGTAACGTCAGGAATGATTCAATATCAAAACGCACCCCCGCCCCCATATCCATTGCTATATCTTGTCCTAGGGTATTAAACTCAAACTCCCCGCCCGGGTAACCCGGATCTTTTTTTGCCAGCCATATATTACCTGCATCGGCAAAGAGCGCCCCGTTCATTTTTACCGCCCCGGCAAAAAGTGGCGTTATCGGGAAACGGTATTCGCCGTTCATCTCCAGTTTTATATCGCCTGTCCTGTCTATCTGGTTGGTATTACTGGTAGTGTCATGCGAGCTGCCTGGCCCCAATGTGCGTATACGCCATCCCCGCAAACTATATGGGCCACCTGCAAAATATTGCTTAATATAAGGCAGCGCTGACGATGAGCCATATGGCAAGCCTATGCCACCATAAAAGCGAAATGCAAAAACGGATTTGGGCAAAGTAAAATAGTGTCGCGCATCAAAATCAAACTTAGCATATTGTGCATATTGTTTGATCTTATACAGAGAATCCAGAGCAGCGCCCAACAAATTCACCCCACTCAAAACGCCCCCGGCCTCTTCTATTGACAGCTTGAGGTACGAATAGTTTTTATCATGCTTTTTGATAGAATTGTCAAAAGTGAATGCAAGATTTTCTCCCTCTATAAAAGTTGGTTTATAACTATTTGCCAGGTACGCATTATTCGCTAAAGCATTTCTAAATGAATCGGTTTCGTCATGCGGAGGAAGCTGTATAATGTTTACAAACACCGGTGAAAACGTCCAGTTTATAGTTGGTGATTGCCTCCAGCTATAAGTCAGGCTTCCGCTTGTATTTATCAGCGTAAAATATTCAAACCTGTCCATAACATTCTCACCCACGCTAATGATGGTATGCGGCAAATTATTATTCCCAAACCAAGATAAAGGAATTGGTGCAATGAACTTCGGAAAGTCAAGGCTGGCATTTACACCATAGTACTTAGTTAATGCAAAAAAGTTATTAATAAATTCGCCGCCCGGGTTATATCCCAGCTCTATACCGCCATTCACACCAATGGTCAGTAAATTAGCTCCCTTTGCAAAATTCTTGATACGATAGTTGATCCCTAATGAATTACCAAGTGAATACGTTGAGCCGGTAGACACCTCGTAATGTATGCTAAAGTCGTGCTTTTTTGCCCTGCTCATCAGGATGTTACAATCCAGCAGGTATTTGTTGAAGGGGTTTTCATTGAATTCAACTTTCAGATACTGGAATATACCAAGCTCATTGAGTTTAGACCTCGTCTTGTCATCATCCTGCTGCGCGTAAAGGCTGCCCGGGTTCAGGTAGATATGCTCATATAGCACCCAGGGGTGCACATATTCATCATGATAATTGAAGTCAATACTATCTATCGTTTTTTTGATCAGGCTGCTGTCCGCCAGGTCGCCGGCATTGCTATAATCAGGAAAAACACGCACACTCGATATCGAATACTTATGGTAAGCTGAGCTATCATCGGCGAGCCTTATTGTGGCCCGTAAATTGATATAGTGCACTTTCGAAGCCTTCGTCGCCGAAACAAAATTAACTGCATTTTCAAACGGGCTTTCCACATCTTTGAATATCGTTTTATCTACAGTATCCAGGCCCTCCAGAAAACTGACGTTCTCCTGTGTAAACTTATAGTACCCATGATTACGGATGATAGCCGTCAGCCTGCTGCGCTCATCATCTATCATGCCATAGTTAAAGTCCTTTCCTTTCTTCAGTGCCGATTCATGGCTCGTTTCGCGCACAATATCTGCTATGTCGCTGTCGTCCACATCATACGCTACACTGTTGATGCGGTAATTCATCCCCATGTTTATATCATAGTGCACATAAGCTTTCTTGTGCCTCGTAATGCATGTATCCTTAACCGTTGCATAGAAGTAGCCCAGGTAATACAGGTACGTCTTCATATTCTGCGCTGACCTCGAAGCCAGGGATGAATCGTAAATTACAGGCCGCTCCACCGACTTCGGCAAAGAACTGTCTGCCATGTCATGAAATCTATTATAGTGGCGGTTATAAAGTGAGAGTTTAACAGTCGTTCCCGGAAACAAAAAATAACTGTTAGGCTTCTGGAGTATATACCGGGTCAGGTTGTCTTTTAGCTCTCCCTTATTGCTTATCTTTTTGTCAGACTTCACACTAATGCCATTTTTCCTAACCAGGAATTGCGTGTCTGTCAAATGCTTGGTACTATTGCACGATACAGAAAGAGACACTACCACAAGGAGTAGTAAATAAAAAGATCTTTTTCTGTAATCTAATAGTCTCTTGGCCATTTTATCAGCGTTCCTTACGCGCAATTATTATAGATTTGCAGTGTATGCTCTCTAAAGCGCAAAATAAATACATTCGGTCGTTAACACAGCAAAAATTCCGCAATGAATATAAAGTATTTATTGCCGAAGGGGAAAAGATAGCGCTCGAATGGCTAAACAGCGGCACACAAATACAAATGGTGATAACCACTGCTGAATGGGAACGCCAATACCATGCCAAGATTGCAACGCATCCTGAAGCAGAGTTACATATTGTAAAAGATTCCGAACTGGCTGCGATCTCCACATTGCAAACGCCCAATTATGTTATCCTGGTCGTTCCAATGCCTGTCACAAAAAACGCACCGGTTAAAAACGAATGGTATCTCGCTTTAGATGACATACAAGACCCCGGCAATATGGGCACACTCATCCGCATTGCCGATTGGTTTGGCATCAGCAATATTGTTTGCTCACCCGGCAGTGTAGATGTCTACAATCCCAAAGTGGTGCAAAGTGCTATGGGCGGCCATCTGCGGGTAAACATACACGAGGCCGATCTGCCTGTTTTTCTTGGAAAGGTTACCCTGCCGGTTATTGCCGCCGTTCTGGATGGCGAAAATGTATATAACATGAAGCGGCTGGATGCAGCAGTTCTCGTCATTGGCAATGAATCAAAGGGTATATCTGAAAAAGTGGCACAAATGGCTACAGTGAAGGCCACAATTCCACGCAAAGGGGGTGCAGAATCTCTCAATGCGGGGGTATCGGCAGGCATTCTGTGCGCTTTGTTAGTCCCGTGTTAAAATTTTTGCTTAAACTTTACAGCCCGTTAAACATTGGCATACCAATTGAAGTCTTAATTATAATTAAAAACAAGTTTGTTATTTATGAAAACCCGCATTCTTATAGGTGCTCTTTTAATTGCTGGCAGCACTGTTGCATCCGCTCAGTCTATGCTTAAAGTCCGCCTCGCCGACAATTCAGTCATAAACATTGCCGTTGATGACCGATATTTTAATAAAAAAGGCACTTCCGTTACCATGGGTGATCTACCCCCGGGACGCCATCGCCTCACCATATATACTGTTGTTCAGGCCCGCAATGGCCGAGGCCGTGAGCAGGTGGTTTATTCCGGTAAAATTGAGACCCATAACGGGAATGTTACACTGTTTACCTACGACGCCGACAATCAGCAAACGGATATCCAGGAGCAGGATATGAACAGCTTCGAACAAAATAATCCGCCGGCTAATAGCGCCCCAGGCAATTTGCCACAGCCCGGCAGTAACTATAACAACAACCGTGGCCAGCAATTCAGCCAACCTGCCCGCCAGCTTGTAAACCCTACACTCACTGATGTCAAGATAGACCAGCTGAAAACCAGGGTGATGGACAAGAAAACCGATACCGAAAGAATGAAGCTCATGAAAGATGCCCTTTCCAGCGAGAAAATGACTACCGGCCAGGTAAGTGCAATGATGGATTGGTACAACTTCGAAGATTCAAAAGTGGAATTTGCAAAATGGGCTTATCCTAATACAGTAGACAAAGAAAACTTTACCTCGCTCGAAAACAAATTGACTTACAAAGACTACGTTGACGACCTCGATAATTTCATAAAAGAAAACTCCAAATAGAAAACCAAGATATATTAATTCAAATTCCCCAAAAACCGAAGTAGAAGTAAAGTTGATTCTAAATATTATTTGCACCAGCGCGTAGAGACGCGATGCAGCGCGTCTCTACATCATATATCTCTTCTATTATATTGGGAATTAAAATCAAAAACATTCAGGATATTCCAGGTTTCGAATTTGAATTTTGGAATTTAGAATTTAGATCAAAGGATCTATTATACACCTTCCCTGTACAATACCCTATCATACTTCCCAGCAGCGCTCCGCACGTCACATCAAGCGGATAATGCACCCCCACATATACCTGCGAAAATGCTACAGCCATAGCCCAGATAATAGCCACGGGCCATACCCACTTAGCCAGCCGCCCCAGTGTCATTGCACAAAAGATGCCCATCGCAAAATGATTGGAAGCATGGGACGATGGAAAACTATATCCGCCGCCACAAGGCACTATAAGATGTATGATGCTGGAGAGATATGGATTGTTACACGGCCTTAATCTGTGAAAATGTGGTTTTAAAAAAGTAGCGCTGATCTGGTCAGACAAGATAAACGAGACCAGATAAAATAGACACCACATCCATCCCCTCTTCCCGAATTTACTCGTCATAAACAGCAGCAGGAATAAATATAACGGAGCCCAAAACCATTGATTCCGCAAAAACGGCACTACCGCGTCAAAAAATGTATTATGCCACTGCGTATTCAGATAATACCAGGCTACATGGTCATAGTATACCACAATGTCGCGGATGGATTTTAGGAACATCACACTTTTTGGTTTTGACTTTTTACTTTTGACTTAACATTACGCATACTTCTTTTTAAAGATCATGATCAGGCGCGGAGAGCGCATTGGGTCATAAGCGCCCAGTTTATAATCTCCAAATGTACTCACCAGGTGCATGCCGGCCGGCCGGAATATTTTTACAAAATCCGACAACGTAAAGGCGGCCACTGTTTCTGTATAGTGTCTCGGCTTCTTGTCAGCATCGGTAAAGTCTATTTGTTTTATAAAGTGGTCACGTTCCAGCTTTTTGGTGATCTTGAAGTTATAGCTACCTCGTTGCACTGTCTCTTCCGGCACTATATTCGCTATCACATTATCCGCATTCAGATAGTCTATCACAAGTATCCCATCTTCTTTCAGCGCGGCGGCAAATGACCTTGCTGCCAGTGCATGATCACGCGTATGTGCAAAATAACCGAAGCTCGTAAAAAAATTAAAGGCATAGTCAAAGTAGTTCACATAAAAAGGCAGGCGCATATCCTGCACAAAAAATTGAAGGTTATCAGTTTCAAATGCTTTCGCCTTCTCTATGCTGGGATGCGAAATATCTATACCCGTCACATCATATCCATGCTCCGCCAGCTGCTTGGCAAAACGCCCCTCACCACATGCTATATCCAGCATTGCACTGCCACGTTGTGGTTGCAGGTACTCGAGCAGGTTTTCTACAAACTCCTGCGCCTCATACTCATCCCTGTTCTGGTACAGTATCTTATAATATGGTGATCCAAACCAATTTTCAAACCAATTCATGTATAGTATGCTTGAGTAATCCGTGACACCGGCAAATTTAGTTCATACTAATTACTAAACGCCTATACAAAATATAATGTTTTCCAGATAGCAGATACAATCACTTAAAGCCCATTTAAGGGCTTTATATGCTGACTTAAGTTTTAAGCTGCAGTTAAAATCCTCCCATAGTTGGGGTTTTAGCCCCAATAATTGCAGCATCGAGAAGGCTTATTTCTTTCACTTTTTTAGCTTCCCGTTTTTTAGCTCGCAACTTTTTCACTGCGGCTTTCTTATCCTTTTCCATAATACGTTTCACACTTTTGGGTTTTCATTTATGCCTTTTCACTTAATGGTCACCTATGCTTAAAGTACTGTATGGCCCGCTCATGTTGCTTGGCCTCATCCAGCGTGCCAAACGTACCCAGGCTCTTCCGCTTATGCGTCTTGGCATCTATTTTCCTTGAATATATCCGATAGCCTCCGTTTTTCAACTTCCGTATCATAACATTTCATTTGCTATAACACCTGTAAATAGCATGCCGGCAGGCATTTCACCGGCAGTTCTCCAAATAGGTGTATACACTTCTCACTTTCTCTCAAACCCCATTCTTAACTTTAAATTACCCATTACAATAGCCCTTTTACAAAACAATAAAAGCTCCTTGATACACTCGATACTAGCTATGTATGCTCATATTCTGGTTCACCTTCGGATTTCATTATTTTGAAACTGCTTGGCTGCTACATAGTGACGCTAGCGGGATGAGGAAAGACATATTACAAAAAACGCGGAGCCCGCACCGAGCTCGCCAAAGTGTGATAAAACCGTGATATTATCGTGACATTTTAAAGCAATAAAACATTGAAAAACAACAATTTAAGTAATTTTGAAAAATTTCCGGGCAAGTGTGATATTTTATCCGTTGCGGATAAATTTTATGCTGAATTTTTTATTAGACGCATATACACTTATATATTAGCATCACGAATAATTTATGCCATAAAAACACCGAAAATTCAGAAAATCTTGTTGAAATCAACTGAAAACATTTTTTCAGTCGATTTTAAATCAACTATAAATTTTCACAAAACCTCTAAAACCCGCTACCAGCTTACATCACTATTTTAAAACACGAAAAAAATCAACATAGATCAACTGTAGATTTTAAATAAAGAAAAACAGAAATACATAAGAGAATAAACAAAACCAAATAAATCACGATGAAATTAGAACCGCTGCTAAATGTCTTAAGACCAAAGTACTCCCCCCGAATTTATCCTGAGCACTCTAAGGAGGGACCAGGGGTCATAGCAAAAAAATATTTTATGAAAATACTTGCATCATAATTGTATTTTATTTACCTTAACTGTCGTAAATTCGCAAACCTTAAAAAATCCAGCCTTTTTATACAATATCAATGTGCGGATGGAAAAATTTAATAACTTTTAGTTAAAAAACGTGTATGGAAGCTGTTAGTAAGTCTACTACTAAACTTAACCTTAAAAAAGAATTACAGAAATATTTCGGGTTCGATACCTTTAAGGGCGAACAGGAAAAGATCATAAAAAGTGTACTCGATGGCAGGGATACATTTGTTATCATGCCCACAGGTGGGGGCAAATCACTATGTTACCAGCTTCCGGCATTACTGAGCCCCGGAGTGGCCATCATAGTTTCGCCCCTTATCGCCCTCATGAAAAATCAGGTAGATCTTATCCGGGGCTACAGCGACAGCGACAATATTGCACATTTTCTTAATTCCACACTAAGCAAAGTACAGCAAAAGAAGGTTAAGGCAGATCTTACTGATGGTAAGACCAAGATGCTCTATGTAGCACCCGAAACACTCACTAAGCAGGAAAATATCGCCTTTTTTGCCGATCTGCCTATATCTTTCATAGCTGTAGATGAGGCCCATTGCATATCTGAATGGGGCCACGATTTCCGCCCTGAATACCGCAAACTCCGCGATATGATCAATATGATCAACGCTGATTTGCCTATAATAGCGCTTACTGCCACCGCTACTCCAAAGGTGCAAGACGATATCGTAAAAAACCTGGAACTCGATAAAGCAAATATCTTTATAGACTCGTTCAACCGCCCTAACCTTTATTACGAGATCGTACCTAAAGGAACTAAAGAGCAAACACTCAAAAGCATGGTGAAGTTTATCACCACCATGAAAGGCAAAAGTGGTATCATTTACACACTCAACCGGAAAACCACGGAAGAGTTGGCCCAGACATTGGTCGCAAATGGCATCAGCGCGGTTGCTTATCATGCAGGTCTCGAAGGGCCCCTCCGCTCCCAGCGCCAGGACCAGTTCCTCATGGAAAAGGTAGATGTGATAGTGGCTACCATCGCCTTCGGTATGGGCATTGATAAGCCCGATGTGCGTTTTGTGATACATTATAATGTGCCAAAATCTCTGGAAAACTATTACCAGGAAACAGGCCGTGCAGGCCGTGATGGCATGGAAGGCAAATGCATGCTGCTATACGCACATAAAGACGTGCAAAAACTCGAGCACCTCATGCGCGACAAGCCACTCAGCGAACGCGAAATGGGCGGTCAGCTCATCTCCGAAACACTGGCCTATATCGAAAGCGGCGTATGTCGCAGAAGGCTTTTACTGCATTATTTCGGTGAAGCTTATAAACAGGAGAATTGCGGCAATTGCGACAACTGCAATAACCCTAAAGAAAAACTGGAAGTAAAAGACAGCGTTAAGATCACGCTGGATACCATCAACGAACTCGATGAACGCTTTGGCATAGATTACGTAGTAAATATCATCCTGGGACGCTCAAATCCCCAAATACAAACATTCCGCCATGAAAAGCTAAAGTCATTTGGTGCCGGGCTAATCATGGAAATGGATACAAATTTCTGGACGTCCCTGATCAGGCAAATGATGCTGGAAGGCATGATACGCAAGGACATTGAAGAATATGGCCTGCTTAAGATAACAGAGAAAGGACAGAAATTCCTCAAAAAACCTTACTCTATCATGGTCGCCCTCAATCATCAGTATGATGAGAATGCCGGTAGCGACGATGAGGAGATAAGTGCTGGTGGCCCTGCCACTACGGACCCTGTTCTGTTCGAGTTGCTTAAAGATCTGCGCAAACAAACAGCTAAAGAAAAAAACCTGCCCCCATTCGTTATCTTCCTCGAGAATTCGCTGGAAGACATGGCCACTAACTATCCCACCACGCTCGAAGAGCTGGAAAAGATACAAGGGGTAAGCAAAGGCAAGGCCATGCGGTACGGAAAAAAATTCGTAGATATTATAGCTAAGTACGTAGAAGAAAATAATATCGAAAAGCCTGATGATTTCGTGATGAAGAGCATTGTGAACAAAAGCGGCATGAAAGTATTCATCATCCAGAATATCGATAAAAAGATACCACTCGAGACCATAGCTAAAAATAAAGGCCTCTCCCTCCCCGACCTGCTTGTAGAGATGGAGACCATCGTTGCCAGCGGCACGCGTTTAAATCTCGACTACTGCCTGGAGCAGGAGCTTGACGAAAACGAACAGGAAGACATTTTCGACTTCTTCCGCAGCAGCTCTGATGACGATATGGACAGCGCCTTCGAAGAATTCAAAGACCGCGACGTAAGCATTGAGCATCTCAAAATGATGCGCATCAAGTTTATGAGCGAATATGCTAACTAAAAATAAGGGGCTTCCGAAAATAAGCCCCTTATTTTATGTGTCCTAAAGGGTCTGCTATTCATGCACCAGCAAGTTATCAGCAAATATTTTAGACACCGTAGTCTTTGCACCGCTCTTTATGCTGATCACCACCGATCCGTCAAATGGTATTTTTTCTATTAAAGTGATCTTGGTTCCTATCCCAATATCCAGTCTTTTCAGGTATTGCAAAAAAGATGAGCTGGTATCCTTTACACCCACTACCTGACAAGTCTTACCATCGGTTACTTCAGAGAGTATGGTTTTATGAATATCGGCCATTTCGCCACTGGCTGAAGGTATTGGATCACCATGCGGATCATATTGAGGAAAGCCTAAAAACTTATCGAGGCGGTCAGCAAGTTCCGGATGATGGATATGCTCCAGTTGCTCTGCAACATCATGCACTTCATCCCATGAATACTCAAGCTTTTCGAGCAGAAATACCTCCCAAAGGCGGTGTTTGCGAACAATGAGCAGGGCTATTTTCATACCCTTTGCGGTAAGTTTTACCCCTTTGGTCTTTTCATATTGAATAAGCTTTTTGTCTACCAGCTTTTTAAGCATATCTACAACTGAAGCCGGGTTATTGCTCAATGCTTCCGAAATAGAGGTAGGGCTGATCTTTGTTTTACCTTCATTGCCAAGATGGTAGATAACCTTGAGGTAGTTCTCTTCCGAATTGGTTTGGGAATAACTGATGGTACTCATATGATACAAAAGTAAACAAAGAATAATGAAAATATGAAATTAGGTGAGACTAAATAAAATAATTTGCTTAATCAAATAATTAAACTAAGTTTGCCAAAATTATAAAAAACTGGCGCAATATCCATAAAACAACACATAGATAACTTCAAATATTTGCCGTTATGCCGTTACTAAATTACTTTTGCCCGCCTGGAAAAATCATGAAAAAAACATTTACTATATTATCAAAAGCATCAGTAATGGCTGCAATAGCGCTCTTGATCACACTGCCATCCTTGCGCGTATTGGCCCAGGAAGACGATGCCGATGATACCGCCACAAGCCCAAAGGCCATACCAGCCCAACCCCGGTTCAGCCTGCACTTTCAAACCACCTATATATACCAGTACAAGCCAGCATTTAATGCAGACTATAGCGGCCAAAATAGTTTAAAATCATCAGAAGAAACTGACAATTCTATCACAGCTACTTTATACATGGGGATGCGGCTGTGGAAAGGTGCAGAATTATATATTAACCCCGAAATTGCCGGTGGTAGCGGGCTTAGTGGTGCATACGGCATGGCTGCATCTACCAATGGTGAAACCTTCCGCGTTGGCGATCCATCCCCTACATTGTACCTGGCTCGCGGTTACTTAAAACAAACGATTAACCTGGATCATGGCAAGGATACCATTATGAGCGATGGGCAAAACCAGGTACAGGCTAACTATTCGTCCCGTTGCTTAGCTTTTTACCTGGGCAAGTTCTCACTTGGGGATATGTTTGACAACAACACATTTGCCACCGGCCCCAGAACATCTTTCCTCAACTGGTGCTTTATGAATAATGGGGCATGGGACTACGCGG
>Ga0302185_10000799_pt1 | contig 23415 bp, 34 predicted proteins | sample II_Bog_E1_1_FD_200231 | JGI IMG/M metagenome (GOLD analysis project Ga0302185, IMG submission 200231) | Peat permafrost microbial communities from Stordalen Mire near Abisko, Sweden - II_Bog_E1_2 | ecosystem: Environmental > Terrestrial > Soil > Wetlands > Peat | place: Sweden: Abisko... | reverse complement strand
GCGTTCCTACTGGCCTATTAGGACTAGGCTTTAGAGCAGTGTGGTGTGGATGTTGAAAATTATTCATACTCTATATATTCTTCGTAGTCGCCCATGAAGGAGCTTGGACTTGTTGGTACTTAAAGTCCCTATTATACTGAGGGTCATTAAGGTTGTGGCCGGGAGCGTAAAAGTCAATCACAGGACTTTTCCCTCCACTAGCCTTTTGACTTTTAACATCTGAACCTGTATCGTGGGCCTGCCAAATACCATCCCCATGGGCACTAATACCTTCCGTACCAGGGATCTTCAACCACGTACCATGTTTAATTACATTCGGGTCTGTAGCAACAGTAACACCCGGTATAGCACGATTCTCTCCTAGGTAGTTAGGAGAAGACGTCTGATTATGATACTGATCGTCCGCACCATCATACATAGTACCACGAAAATGCCCCGAATTTCCCGGACTCGATGCGGTCTGTAAATTCGAATTAGTACCACTCTGAACAGGATAGTTCATCCCGACTTTCTGAGTATTAGGGGTATTCTCTACATTCTCCGTGTCCCCGCCAAAGTACTTTACCGCGCTACCTTGATTAGTTACTGGATTGTCAAATACCTTCTGAGCGGTACTAATATTAGGTTGCTCTACCGAACTCCCACCCATCTGCTTAGGTGGGACCGTAGGACTAACTCCACCCGGTGTGTAGGTTGTTCCTGTAGGTTTACTAAACCAATTACCAGTCACCCCATAATTAGGTAACTGTACTGGTGGATTAACCACCGCTGGAGGTGTGTAGGGATCAGCCATACTATGTAGCAAATATATGCTCAGGTGTATCAGCGCGTTTATAGCGCGAAAGGTCCTGCGTCGATTTGATTTTATGTGCATCACGTCGTAGCATATCGATATTATACATTCGATTTGCTAATGCAAAATTATGTGGAAGCATATTCCCAAAACGGGGATAGAAAGACTTCCACCAAGTTACGTTCTCATCTCTTACACCTAACGGGGGAACTCCCTTATGAGGTGTGTGTGCATAGGGTAACGGGCCAGCCTTATTCGCCTTCGGCGGTGTGTCATGCTGACCACCTAACGGACCAACGATAGAATTAGGAGCAGTTTGATACTGCTCCATATGATTCTTACCTGTGTCCATGAAAGGATTCATACATTTAGAAACCGTCTAAGGTCACTGGTACGGTTTAACCATCCAGTAAGATATTTAGAAAGAGGCGGTTTAGCCTCTACAAGCCTCTTATAGAAGGCCTCTTGAGCCCCTATATATAAAGAGGCCTTCAAATTCCCCTTCAACATTGTAGATGCCCTACTAACTCCACAATTCACGCATGCATTAAAATATGCCTCTCCAAGTTTCGGAATCAGATCTTCCGCCTTATCCGCTTCCCACTCCAAACTATAAATATCCATAGCTCCCTCTAGGGTAAGACTAGGTATATCCACCAATGGGTGGGAAGCTTTGTCAATACCCCACTTGGTAGCCCCACCCGGGTCATCCGGATCATTGGATAACTGACCCGTCTTATCCTCAGGGTAGTCACACTCCCACTTAAGGATAAACGGCATGAAGGCTTTAAATCTTTCCGTCATCGAAGTGTTTAGGATCGTACGTTTTAGCCACATCTATAATTGTCGTGTCCTTAGGTGCTCTTACACTCTGTGAAATGGTATCACTACGATAAGTTCTTATCGCATCCGTTCCACTTGACCCGAGTATAAACGTAGTGCCAATAGCGAGGAGGTACTGAGTGAAGGGTGTAACATCATGAACAACCCCTAGGCCATTCAACAGCATTAACACCGCCCCCATCCCCACGAAGATCGCTGCCCACTGTTGGGTAGCGTCTTCGAGAAAACAAGGCGTTTCGTGTGGATGTCTACGATACGGTTGCATTGCTAACAATTGGAACAGTGTTACTTGCCACAGCCGTAGCCGTAGCGGTAGGACTTACTGCCGCCGTATCCGAAGGCACCGCTACAATGCGTTTCACATTTTCAGGGTTAGCAGAGACCACCTGAACCCGATTAACGGGGTGTCCATTATGGATCAAGTGTCCGATAAATTGTGCGACTGCTTTCTGCACAACTTCAAAGTCGTGCTCAATCTCACTTTCAATATTGATGAGGATGTTAGACATATGTTTATATTACCTTTAAGAATGGGAGATATTGGCGAAGGATAAAAAATCCAATAACTGCAGCCCCTATTCCAGCCGCAATCAACCGCCACTTCCACAACAACCCTGTAGCTGCTGCGTACTTTGGTTCAAGGTATTGTAAACGTGCAGACATTGTTTCTGCACTTTTAGTTAACCCATCTACCTTAGTTTGAAGATCATTCACTTGAACCTGAGCATTATCCAGATCCACCTTGAGTTTAGCTGTCGTGCTCACCAACTGGAGGGTGGTACTACTATGGGCTAGGGCACCTTCAGCTTCAATATCCTTTGCAGTCTTTATTAATATCTGATCTGCACTTTGAGCGTTCCCGATCTCCTTCGTAACCCCACCCACGCTAATATCTGGTATGAGGGTTACGGGGTGATTCGAGGTACACCCCACTAAAGCCACACAAAACAACACTCCCATCAAACCAACTAATTTAAGTTCCATATAATTATTCTTGAGTTATCCTCTAAGTTTACTTGTTCAATTGACGTAGTCGTAGGGTAAGCTACTAAAATAGTAGCTATTGGAGTTCCCAAAGGTTCCATACCTATCACAATAGAACACCCATCAGTCTGTAGTTGTTTGATTTCTAACATTTTCTTTCCTTTGTTTTGAACGTACCCGCAACCAATGTATAAAAGTAATCACTGAGGAGATCAAAGCACACAGATAAACCAATCCTTCGATAGTTGGATTCCAGTGTATAAACCATTCATTAATCGCTAAGGCGGACCAATTGAATACAGAGATAGTCGCAAATGACGCTATGGGGTGGTTCATTTTTTACACCATTAAAAATGAAATCTGACATTGGTTGGATACAGTTGATAGCGTATCCCCAGCAGCACCGCTCTGCGCAAAAAGATAGATGGTGTCCCCAGCATTCAAAGCCATAACAGCATCAATGTCAACTGTTGCTACCCCAGTTGCATTTAAGAATGCGGTTTGGTACAAACTACCATTTTTATACGTTCTAATAACTGTTGATCCAGAGGCACCGGTTGCAAAAGCTATAGTAGCATTAATCAAGCAGTTCCCGATTCTTGGTGCAGTAAACACTCCCGTAGACGCGTTAAAATTACTCCCTGGATCTTGTATCAGTGTCCAGTTAGTAATTTGTGCTCCGCTAGACGTTATAACTTGTCCTGATGTATTACTATAAACCGACACAACCTGACTTGCCGCAGAGGGAGTGCCCGTACTAAAGGAAATCCAGTTAGTAGCACTAGTTCCAATAAACTGTACCACTCCACCAGAGGCCAGCAAGAAAGCGGCATTCGCAGCGAGTGAATTAATATTACTACCACTTGGAGGGTAAACAAATACTGGAATAGTAGTCGTGTTAGAAAGTGCAATGTTCTTATTGAGTACAGTGGCGGGTAAAATAACTCCAGTAGCACTACCAGCCGTAGCTGAAGTTATATTTACATAGGTGAAAGAACCTGTGCTTGCAGCAGTGCCTTGCACAATACCCGCGGCCGCTACCGTACCATAACTAAATCCTCCCGGTAACGCTGTAGTGCCAATAGTTCTAGAAAAACTTGCAATAGTAGTACCACTCGTCCCTAAAAATATAGCACTTGCCCCTGAACTTAATACGTATGGGATATTAGTACCCAAAGCATCAATCGCACTACTTGTCGGGGGATAGACATTAATATTAGCAGAAGTGTTATTTTCAATGCATACAGCCTGATTAACAGCTGTAGCCGGGAGAACCACACCACCCGTACCACTACTTACATTAATATATCCACTAGTGTTAGTAATCGCTGTAGCCGTACCCTGAGTAGTACCAGCGGCGGCAGCACTAACATAGAGGTTTGCTCCCAACTTACCCACCGAAGTAACCAAATTCCCTATGGTCATAGTGGAAGGCACTAGCCCTACGCTATCCCAATATCCTATAGTATCCGCTGCCACAGGGATAGCCTTAGTAGGGGCTTGATTTTCAAAAATCTTTCCGAGTTCGTTTAGTGTAACAGACTCGTTATTTGTCCCTGCGCTACTATAATACAACATCAAGTCGCTAGCGAATACAGGAGCACCGCTAAAAGCCGGTAAACCGGGCAGGTATATTTTAGTATTTAATCCGATACTGGTACTTACACTCATTAATTTCTCCGTTTAATATAAAACTACATCCCCATCGATTATCACATCTGCAGTTGCTGCCGAACCCTGAGCCGCCGTTAAACTCAAAAATACTTGTTGGGCAGTTAAAATACTATAAGCTAAGGCTGCATCTAGCGTGAGGTCTTTATAGTAGGCACTAGTAATTAGTGTACTATAGGTCTGTCCCGCATCTACCAACGCTTGGCCAGTTTTACTTGCCCCAGTGTAGATTCCCCCAGCTGCCGTAGTGAGAGACACACTAGCGTTCTTAACCGTAACCCTCCTAACAATATAACTCCGAATGGGAATGTTGATAGCTTGGTCGATGGTTGTGTTAAAGTTCAACCCGGTAACTAAAACTTGGAACTTCCCATACTGTGGTTTGTTCAACGTAACCCACGCAGAGTAGGAAGATACGGCTTGAATCGTATATCCTTGATTCTGTATCCACAAACTAAGGGAAGGCTCACCATCAAGAAGGTCACTACCAGTGGTAGCAATAGTAACCACATTATTCGTAGCATCAATCTTTTTGATGTTGAATACTTCCCTAATACCCGTAACACTCGAAGGAAGCGTGACCGTCACCGGTCCTAGCGTAGCATCTACCAACCACGTAGTGGCCCCATTATTGAGAGTTTGACTCGCAGTAATAACACTAACTCCATACCCAATACCACCCACCACATCTATAGTGGGGGACTGATACTGCGCCGTACTCGGTGTGGGTTGCACCACTCGATGATTCCGAATGATCCCTGCCGTAGGGGTGATGGAAATAAACACAGGAGCACTCAAACTAGGACTGTTGGGTTCTAATGGCTGGAGGGCTCCGGGGACGGTGTCCGAAAGATAATAACAGTTACCGGGAAGAAAACTAAGCCCACTAGTGGAAAGATCAATCCAACCATTAATGATGAGCGTGAAGCTCGTTCCAGTAGCTTGATACACCATTCCTACCCATTCACTATCCTCTGCTGTGTCCGCCTGTGCCAAAACAAACTCATCTGAAGCGGGGTCAAACCGTACTACCTGCCCAGCACTAAACGTGTTGTTTTGGACAACCGTTTGGCCCACCACCACATTGGTTTGAACGGTGTTTCCCGCACCATTTAATGGTCCTATAAATACACTCATGAGCGTTCCCAGTGGTTATAGCGATACGACGTACCGTAGTAGGATATCTGCCCTGTATACTCATCATCCGTCCAGAACCCACCAGTACCATCATCATTAACGTTACACGCGGGGAGAATAAAAGAGTAGTTGGTAGTAGAGCAAGCAGCCCCCAACTTAACATAGAGGGGAACAGACGCTAGGCAGTTCTGAATAAACACCCTCTTACGGTTAACATTAGCCGCGAGATTAGTTTGAACAGTTAACGGATTAGTAATACTACTAACTGTAGTGCTCTTTTCCGTACACACAAACTGGGAACCATAATTACTACTCTCTAGAGCAGTCGGCCCATACACCGTTCGGGTGGTGATATTCCCATTACCACTAAAAATATAGTCCATAAAATTAAGCTGTGCCGTAGAAGCCTACGTAATTAATAGTTTGAGTAGTACCAGCCGTTACATTATACACCCTAGCCCACCGTGCCGTCGTACCTGCATACCACTGTAGCACCTGTGTACTTGAAGCTTGTACTTGGATTATTGGAGAAGCTGGTGCCCATGACGAATTGTCAATCGAGGTTTGTATCTGGTAAAATCCACCAGTAGTGATTGCACCATTCTGAAACACCACATTAAGATTTTTAATCCCACTAACGTCATAAGCGACACTAGAAGCATTTAACGTACCATTTAGTAAGTTAGTTGTCCTATCAAAGAACTGGAGTTCGAGGGGAACAGCCACACTCAAACAAATTGCTGTGATAGTGACCGTGGCAGTAGTTGCCGCCCCACCCGCATTCACCCAGCGGAACCGCCGACGTCCCTTAAGCGGATGTGCGGGAATGAAAATACTAGTAACACTACTTAAGCGTTCACATTGCCACACATCATACCAGGTATTAGAATCCGGACTGTATTGCTCGTAAATATCAATACCTGTAGAAGAGCCAGCTGTCCAAGCAGTAAGAGCAACAAGGTACCCCACATACCCACCACTATCCACCGCTATCGTAGAACCACTACCACTTGCCGCCGCCCACGACTGAGCGTTGTAGTCCACATTAGAAAAACCATTCCCGAGGAATACCCCCATGTCTTTTGACGTAGCTCCACCTCCTGAAACGGTAGAAGGAGTACCACCCCCAATATACGCCATATTAGCAGCCACACCACCAGTGAACCCACCACCAGAACAAGCCGTGATGGTAACAGTAGCGGTACCCGTTACTGCTGCCTCTGCATTCAAATAGAAGGTTCCGCCGCCCTCAACCACTATCCACCAGAACCCTACAGATCCAGTACCAATCGTACTACTCACAGAGTTCATTCCACTAATAAAACAGTTAGCAAGGGCAACCCTATTTACCCCGTCGAGAGTTAGGCGCGCTGTCAAGGCTCCCGTATACACTCCCGTAACCTGAATAGCGAGAACAGTACGCCCAGTAGTAGTAACACTAACATAGCTACCCGCTGTGGGTACACCCGTAGCAGGGTTCAAATTCTGTGTGGTGATAGTGCCAGCATTAACCACTTGAACCGCATCAGCAATCGGTGTCTGGTCAGAGGCGATAACCACAGGACGACTCGTCGCCATGGTATGTTGTCCTAGTGTTGCATCATTAGAGACACTAGCATTAACGCTAGACATTAGAGCGTTAATGTTGGAGGTGAGCGCATTAACGTTCGTTAGACTCGCATTAATGTTAGTGGTGAGTGCATTAACGTTCGTTAGACTAGAATTAATGTTCGTTGTGAAGGCGTTAACATTAGTGAGACTAGAATTAATGTTCGTTGTGAAGACATTAATATTGGAAGTCAGCGCATTAACATTAGAAAGCCAAGCATTCGTGTTGGTGATATTATTCACCACATTAGACAATCCCGCACTATTAGAAGTGTTGAGATTAGTAATGGACGTGTTGAGATTAGTAATCGAAGTGTTAACGTTCGTGAGGGAGGTATTAACATTCGTGAGGGAGGTATTAACATTCGTGATCGAAGTGTTGATGTTCGTGAGGGAAGTATTAACACTAGTGATGGAATTGTTAACCGCCGTGATTGAAAGATTAACCACCTGAAGGTCGTTAGAAATATCTGTGTATAACGTAGGGAGGTACAACTCCCCATTAGGGGTGACGGAGATATCTCGAACGACGGGAACAGTGGAACTGACCGTATAAATACTCCCACCAACAAGCACGGGCCTATTGATAGAGATAGGGGTATCGTCAAGGTCTGGGCCAGTAACTTCAAGAACCGTCCCAGCCGCAGCCGCTCCACCTGTAAGAGTAGGTCCGCTAACCACAATACCACCAGTAAGGTTACTCGTAGCGAGAGTGATAGTGTTGCCGGGTAAACCGGGCTCGGATGCATAAATATAAACCCTAGCCCCTTGAGCCTGCGCCGCATACCCTCTACACACTCCCAACACATTTGACTTAGTGTTGGTAGGAAGCATCGAAATATCCGTATTGATAACTGCTGCAAAGCTATCAGTGAGAGAGTTTACTTGATGCCCGATGTCGGCAAAATCCTTACCGTAGGTATAAACATCTGTACCGTTAATAGTAATGGTGTCCCCATGGTTCATCAACTTCGGAATGAAGTCAATATACCCACAAGCCTGCAACCCCCAAGGGAGGTACTGTAGTGTTTCAAACTGATTCATTGATAATGTCCTAAAGCATACCGAGCATTTAGTGTGCCCGTACCTGAAGGATAGGATACCCGGACATAGTCCGCAATACCAGTATAGGTAATAACATACACACCATTAGCGGTGATGGATGCTGTACCCATGGTGAAGAAATTAGTCGGAACGAAAGATTTGAACGGGGCTCCGGTCTGAGTCGGATTGTCTAAGCTCCCCTGCAAGAGAACCGACATCGGAGCAGAATACCCCGTCACCACCAATTGTAACGCATGCAGTATCTGACCAGACGTACGTACAATATCGGTGGAAACTCCTCCACTTGAAACGGTACCGAAGTTGTACCGAGATTGATCAAAAATCATTGCCATAGAGAGTGCTTATTGGTATTTCGATATCGTTAATCGAAGTGTTGTCTTTAGTGAAGTCTCCAAGGAACCGTAGGTCTTCAAGGTTCAAACGATAAAAACATTCCATCATGTGATCATCTTTATCTACTGGTTTGTTATCTTTGTCCCACGAGTAGCGATTAACCTCCCAAAGAAACCGTGTCATGGTGGGACACACATATAGGTTGTTGGCTTTCAACAGTTCCTCTTTGGTTTTCAGTATCCCCCCACTAAGGTCTTTCGTGGCCTTCTCAAAGAACACCCCATGTTGGAAGAATGCATCCGCCATACAACCATCTGAAATAGGATCATGGATGTATGCCAAAGGATCGCACCTCCCACCACCAACAAACCTACCAGCAGTCTTATTGTTAATACGATGTGAGAGATCCTCGATGGTGCAATGATGAAAGATTTCATCGTAGAAGAATTTGTAACCCTGAGGACTCACCGCGCAGAATAGTACGGCATGGGGAGTTTGAGGATGCGGATCAATCGCGAAGTAAATTGTGTAATCATCCGGTGGTTCGTTGTAGGATTTCCACCCGCGCGGAACCTGAGTAAGAACGTGCCTACTCGGGTCAAACTCTTTATAAACCAAGCCACTAAGGAATAGCGGAATTCCCATAAGGCGACACTGTTTCTCATCATCCGTAAGTGACTCTCCGTACGCTTCAATGCTCTGTTTAGGATTGTGTGGATTATCAAAGGTACTCCCAGTAATACTCCACGTTTGCTTTCGTCCGTTATTAATCTGTATGTGCTCGGTCTGGTTCCTACCCTTAGGGAAGAACAAATCCTGTATCCACGGCTCACTAAGTGGGGTGAGGGTGAACCAACTGGAACCATCTCGGTCAATGAGTCCACGGGCACTAGCCTTAAACATTTCCTCAGGACATGGTTCGTCGACATGGATTGCATCCCAGTCACTGGATTCTGAACCTTGTGGGTTCGACATCCAACTACGGACAGTATCGAATCTAATAGTGGAACCATTGTTCAACTCCAGTTGATCGATAACTCCGGAATGGTTTCGCTTGTGTGACTTGACACACCCTTTAGGAAGGAACTGCCATAACTTACCACCTTCCCCTTTTTGACTTGTGAAAATTTCATCGACCTTATCCCAGTCGGTAGTGATAACAAGGAGCTTAACGGGGTGGTCCGGTATACCGAGTTTACGGAGTGGGCTCGCAGCATCATACCATGTGCGCTCTCCAAGGAGCCAAGCACAGTCTTCTGCACATCCCATATGGCTCTTGCCAGAACGGTTGCCCGCACGAAACATCCGCTGTTTAAACTCGGCAGCACTGTGGAACTGTTGTTGCTTTGGATGGGGTTCATAGAATGCAAGACGGTTCTGTTTAACCATTTCTAGCTTACGTAACTTCAACGTAAGCTCTCTTTGCTTTAGAATATAAAGCTCTGTATCTTCCTCAGACATGTCCGCTTAAGCGTTTAAGTTCCTCATTAACCTTAAGGAGTTCCTTATCAATTCCAGTAACATCTTCGTACGTAACCTTGTTGCTGTTGGTACTCTCCACCCGCATAGTGGGTTTACCGAGGTAGCGATCTAGCAGATCAGAGGCAGCAGCCTTACGGACTGCAGGACTATCACTTGTGTCTCGGAGTTCGATGAGCGTCTGGACACTGTCAGCTGCAGTAACCTTCAACATGTCCTGAATGCTGTCCCTACCACTCTCCTTCATTTCCGCAACGAGCCGTTGCTTGAACCACGGTTGCCGAGTGATCTGACTCACCCAGGGGTAGGTGTACCCAGTACGTTCTGCAATCTCATTATTAGAGAGACCCTGCGCCTTGAGATATACAATCATCCGGTGTTCCGGCTTCTCCTTAAGTATGGCGAGATTCGGACTCTGCGAATCAAGATCACCATAAAGGCGGTCAGGGTCTCTCGAATAGTCCTGATCAATAGCTGATCCGGACAGAGGAGAGTTTTCAAACAACTGTTTGTTAAACTTTTTCACACGCTGTCTTGGTGGTGGGCTTCTCCCCTCCAGCGGAAACCACCTTAACACTTCTCTTCGCGTTGGTGGTGTTGATTAGGGCCGCTACGGTAGAGGGGTAGGTGGTTGGCGTGTGGGTAGAGATGGTTGGAGGATTGCCCATGTGGATGAGGGAAAGGCGGTAGTGGAGGGTTGTGGGGTTTGTAGTGGGCTACAAAGGGCCGCTAGGCAAGGGCCGCTGTGATTATGCTGCCAATCCGAAATCTCCTATTGTAGGATCTCAAATTCAAATTTACCGAAAAGGGGACCTAAGCCACGCCGCCTCCCCCGCTGGGCAAGGTACCCTTTTGTGAATAATCCACACATGTGAATAATCCACACCCACGACACTTCATCTCCAGACCGCTATGTGCTAGAAGTTGTTAGAAGTTCATTGACAGCTTCCCACGAATGCCACGGGGGGAAGCAATCGAAGCCGGGAGAGTGCCAGAACCTCCCTATGGGGCGAGAACCGAAGAGCGTCATGACGTTCCCTGAACAGATAGAGGTGGAGGAAGCCAGCCTGAGTTGAGAGGATGGCTTCTTCCGCTTCAATTCTGAGGCGGAAAACATGGAGAATAATATGACAAAAGAATTAGTGATTAAAGCGTACGGGGAGTGGCTGAGCACGGGGAAAAATTCAGAATATGTAAAAATCAACGGCTTTGACCAATCGGCCGGGGCTTATTTCCTAGCCTACTGTCTCGTCGAGGCAGGCTTGGTGGACGAGGCATTTAAGAAGGACGTATCAAAGTTTTTGGGCACAGTCGGTGTTGGCTGGCTGAACTTTAGCCAGCACACCCAAATGCTGAGAAAAGCGGGATGTGTGGTAGATCCCGAAGAAAAAGAGGCTGCCTTGCTTGAGTAGCCCTGCCCGGATGAATGGTTCGACCCCATTCATCTGAGGAGTGTGGATCAATATGTGATGCATACTCCTCAGATGCCCTTTCACGTGGGAGTAGTCATATTCCTTGTAGGGAATATTGGCCTATTTTTCTTCCCTTGTAGCAATATTTATTGGTCGAATGTCACGTGTCGTGAATTTTTTGGCCAGTGATTTTAGGCGAGTATGAGAGGAAACAATTTTTTGGACTAAAAATATGCGATTTTCCTCCAAACTAGGGGGGGTGCTTTTGGCCCTATATACTTAAAATTTTTTTTTTTTTATAAGGGTATAGGAAACCTCGTCTTAGAGTATAAAACTCAATTTCCCATTTTCCGTCTGGAAACACCAAATTTCCCTTTTCCGTCTGGAAAGCACCAGCTTCATGCCCAGCAAAGGCACGACACGTGACACTCGACCAACACATTTCTTCCCATTCCGGCACATTCCGGCACATTTTGCCCCATAGGCAAATTCTGCCGCCGCATTCCGCTAAGCCTTGAGCCCTTCGGCTCACCAACAAACCAACACATGAAACCAATACAACAACTAAGTGAAAACATCCTCAGTGATGACATCGCGCTCTTAAAACTCTGTGAGATGGACACCATAGAAGCGGTTAGTCTCTTGCTAACCCTTGCCGTCTTCGATGAACTATTGTTCGATTGAACAAACCAACACATCAACACAACAAATATGAAATATAGAATAACTGGAAATGTGATCGAAGCGATCTTGCAGAGGGAGGTTGTCTGCCTCGAATGGGATAGGCACCCCCGCGACCACAGCGTCGCGGACTGGAATGGTACCCTCATGGGTACCACCGGATTTTCTCGGCGGACCCTCTCCGTACGAGTCACCGGAAGGATGGTGCCATTTTTCATTCACCTCCCGGGGTGGGAAGAATCCACTCGGGAGCGACGACTTGAACTGGCCGCGAAGGCCAGAGAAAAACTCACACCCATCGAAGGGACGGGAGCCCTAACTCTGGAGAAACCCACCTTCCAGAGCTGGTTCGTCGACCAGCTCGAGCGGGACGGCGTGGTAATTACTGGCAATGGGGGGTATAGCTCGGCAATGGCCGAGCGGAACTTCGCCCTCAGGGGCGATGGTTCCATTGCCCGCATGGACCGATTTGGGGACACGGGCGAAACCATATCTCACTGCACCTACACGGCCCTCACGGGCCGAGGAACCCCCTCGGCACGGATATGAGGTCTCCATTGCCTTTCGGCATTCAGTCCTTATCGGACATCGGACACCAATAGGAAAAACTAAAACCAACACATGAAAACCGAACTATTTGCCTCATATGAGGAATTCGTTAACCGTCCGGACAAAACCATCAACGGGGTGTCCCACGCCCGGGACCTACCCTCACACGATGAGGGGAACATAGGATGCTGGAATTGTCGGGACTGCTCTGACTGCATCGCCTGTCGGGACTGCGTCGATTGCTGGTACTGTGTCCAGTGTAGGTACTGTGCACGATGTGCCAACGGCACTGACTGTGTCAAGTGTGTCGACTGCAAACACTCCATTTCTTGCATCGACAGCACTGACTGCGTCAAGTGCGTCGGCTGCACGAGCTGTGTCGACTGCAAAAATGAATACCACCAATAGGAACCCCCTCGGCACGGATATGAAAATCGAACGCCCCCTTCGTCCGGGAGATATATGCTGTCAAAATTGCATATATCTCCGAAAAATCCGCTATCGGGATATGCGCATTGATCTAAAAGGTTCCACACGTGGATGCCTTCGGCACATGCGGCCAACTGCCGTCCAAACCTACTGCCCACAATTCACTCGACTCGCGGTCGAGCCCACAGAAACCTACTAACCTATGAACAAAATACCACCACCACCCTCCGTTACCCTTGAACCTCAAGATCGCCCCCTCTCTACCTCGGAAGTAGAGTTTCGGCGTAGGGAGTTTGCCCAACTTCGCTCCATCGGGGAAAGCTTGCCCCGAATGGGGCATTCCGATTGTGCCATAACCATGACACTAGAAACAGGGGCCTTCCTAGGCCGACGTAACTAACCAACCAACATGAAAACAGAACGCCTTGGTGCAGATCAATTATTGATATGCACTCTAGCATGGGCCAATCCCCTCAAATGAGGGGATAGTACCATCCTGCTACCGCCTCCCGCTATCCCCTATGGGAAAAATTCCCTTCCGACGATTGGGCGGTTCCCATTCACTAACCAAAACAACTAATGAAGATTAAAGAATATAACAGTGTAGGCGTAGTCGCACGTTTCAACGTGCCAGAAACCATCGAAGAGTTTGACCAGTCCGCTAAGCGTGCTGGTGCCGTTCTCGATGAAGCGATCGACAACATCGCGTACCGCACCTGCCTCGCAGAATTTCGCGAAGCTCTGGTGTCCAAACTGGAAGAAGCTACCGAAATCATTCGTACATCGGTTAATACCGATAAGAAAGACCGAGATGGGGATCCCGTAGTGAAGTACACGGAAACGGAACAACAATATGTCAAACGTGTGATGGCCACTGGCCTGATCACAATTGAAGAGGTTCAGAAGATTGCTGACGCAATCAGTACCTCCATTGTCTTCGATGCTTCCGCTCGTGAACGGAAAGCTCCCACCCCCAAGAAAACCAATAAGAAATGGCTCGCCATTGCTCAGGCGATTATCGACAAGGGTGAGAAGGCCGTTGGGCATGTTAGCCAGAAGCTGGCGAAGTCCCTCGGACATCCTGTGGGCGGATCACTCGAAGAGTTGGCCAAGGCCATTGCGGAAGACGTTGCACGCTCAGAAGCGGCAACCCTCGCCTTGTTGAGCTAACCCTCCACTACACTAGGGTGTTCCAACCACCCTAGTGTCTCTACCATGACGCTAGTCTTCATGTGAACCGTGTCATCCGCTATTTTGATTATGGTCTGAAGCCCCAACACGAAACCTAAAATATGCAAACACTAACATACGAACCAGCCAGAAAACGTCACCTTGAATGGATCACTATGAATACCAAAGCACGTTTTCCTTCCTGTACGGACTACGCATCCCGAATCAAATTGGGAAAACTAACCGATGCAAAGATTCGGAAGTATGCAGAGGCAGGCTACTACGACAACGCCTTTTTCCGCCCCTCACGGTGGGCAAAAGCCACTGCCCAACAAAAGACTAAGACTTCTAGTCCTAGTGAAATTAAAAAACACCTTGAATATCTGTTATCATGAAAATGGTCGTCTACACCGAAGTTGAAATGATCGTAGAAAGAACCATAACCGTCCGCTGCATTTACGACTCTGAAACTAAACAATACTTCGCCTTTTCCGAAGGTAAAACCGCTGACAAAGAACTCATTTTTTTAACCCTAGAAGAACAAGAACAAGCCACATCATATGCAAACGACCCAATTGCCCTATAGGTTCAAAGAAGCATCCTTTCGTCGGTACGAACGTATCATAGCCGACGCAGTGGATATGTACCCTAAGAGTGTCCACATAACCTGTAATGACATGTCTCCTGAAACCGTCTCATGCCGTCTTCGAGACGCTATGACATCCCTAGAGACTAACCACTGGGAAACTGCCCTCAACATGGAGAAATTCCTTCAACTAAGGAAGGAAGACTCCCTCTGTGTTCGTGTGTTGGAAGACTCCACCATCTATGTTGGGCCGAAGGCTAAAACTAAAGAACTCAATGCGAAAACCACCTTCTCTGTCTCCGACAAGACTAAGTGGACTATGGAAACCTGTGATGAGGACACCCTCCGAGCACTAGTCACCCTCCTCTCCAAACGAATCTTTACTGAGGTACTAATCACCAAGCCAGAGAAGGAGATCCTCAACCTAGTTCACGCTCTCCAAGCCAACCACGATATCGCCTATCGTGTTGACGGTAATCGTTTAACCATCCTGTAAATGTATGCTCCCCACTAACCCCTATCTCAGAGCTTCATCAAAGGTGCGTGTTAGTGTGGACATATCCTCCGAACACCACGCGTATCTCAATAGCGTTTTGCCATATCATGGAATCCTCACTACCACCATTAGCGGGTTGATATTCTCCTTAGTTCAACATCTAAAACAACACAACATTACCACCTATGGAACTACCACTCTCGAAGAATACACTCGGTTTATGGGAAGACGAACCAGTATGGAGTCTACTGGATCAACCTCTCGACACCATGACGGAGGAACAACTCCGATCATTTGTCCTACACCTTAGACAAATCCGCACTAGTCCCACCACCCTTCGTGCAAAGATCGTCAAAGAGAAGAAACCTAAAACTCTCAGTGCCACAAAGATTCAACAAGACGCAATACTTAATTCTCTTCTCCAATGACCCCACTAGAGATGTGCCTTCAGCTTGCAAAGTTGGAAGGTTATGAACCATACCAGAACCTAGTCCCAACGGGAGAATGGTACGGCATCCACCCCATTTTCGGTGATCAGCCTATTCCGAACTACATACACAACGTAGCCTACATACATAGATACCTAAACACTTTGCCGGAAAAAACACAACAAGGTATTAGAGAAAAAAATCACCAGAAACTAAGAGCTATCTACGCGCCAAACGAAAACGACATCCTAGCTTTTATCCCCTACTCGGCAGCTAACAACTTAATCCTACTAGAAACAACACTACAATGCATGTTACCCCAACTATTCCAGTCGGAGCCACTCCCTGTGCGGGAAGCTTCATCCCAGCACCACCCCCTTTATCAGACCACACCCATGAACATTTCCCAAACCTTCAATCAATCCTTATCGACAACTCCTTGTTCATCGATAACAGTACTCTTGAAACCTTCACAACCTGCCCAAGAGCCGCATTCTACCAACTGGGTCTCAAGCGAACAATCAGTAGAAAGAAAGCTGCCCTTGGATTCGGTGGAGCAGTCCACAAAATCCTAGAGCAACGGTACCTACGGGGTACCAACCCTCTACTAGGAGAAGATCCGAAGTTGTGCTTACAGGCTGGTCTGGACATCCTCAAAGATTCCGCTATCGATCCCGAAGACTTCCGTACCCCCGACTACTTAATAGAAGTCTGGGATAAGTATCAGGCGAAATACCCTGTGGAAACATTCGAAGTCGTTGACGGTTTTGTCGAGAAGGAATTTGCCATCCCTCTTGGTGTGGTTTATGCTGGTTCCCTTGAAGTACCTGTAGTGTGGACGGGCCGAATCGACGCTATTATTGGAGACAGGGACCTCTACCGTGTTTTAGACCACAAAACCACCACCATGATGGGACCATCCTACTTTGAGGAGTTCAACATCTCAAGTCAAATGATGGGGTATACGTGGGCCGCTTCTCACCTACTAGGAAGGGAAATTAATGGTGTCCTCATAAACGCTATCGCTCTTCGCAAGCCTACCAAAACTGGTAAAGGTATTGAGTTTGAACGTATGCATGTGTACATCACTCCAGAAAACCTAGTAGAGTGGCGTAACAACACACTGTATGTTATAGGAGACCTCCTAAGGTACTGGGCTCAAAACTATTTCCCAATGCATACTAAACAATGTGTGGGGAAATACGGACGTTGTCAGTATTACGATGTGTGTACACTCCCGCAATCTCAACGTCTTACCATGTTAAACACTAACCTCTACGAAAAAACCTCATGGAACGCACTATCAAGCCTGCAGACCCACGCGTAGTAAATTTCGCTGATGAGTTCTTCAGTTCAGAATCTGGAAAGAAACTAATTGAAGTGCTTAGAATGAACGGTATCTACTATCTAACGTTAGGTAGAAAACACACCACTATTCGGGACATCAAAATGAACATTATATATCAAAAATGAAAACAAACGAACAATATCAAAGTAATCAATCCTTTGGGTTACTTCTACTTGGGCCACCCAAGAGTGGTAAAACCAATGCTGCCATGATATTTCCAAACCCCTACTTTGCTGATTGTGATAACAATCTTAGTAGTGCTGTGAATAGATGTGGAGATAAAACCTTCTACTACGACACCATCAACATTGATGATGAAGGAAAGGAGGTACCTGAAGGTTTTCGTTATGAGCGCCTTTTACAGTGTTGTAAAGCCGCCGCTAACAATCCAGATGTGCAAACCATTGTGGTCGATTCCCTCACCATGGTAGGGGACTACATTATCGCACACATCTTGCGGAAGCAAAACATTCCACAGATGCGTATTCAGGACTATGGAACCCTTAAAGACCTAGCGAGTAAATTTATTGTATGGCTCCGAAGTAGCGGGAAACTAATTATATTCACGGGGCATGAAAAGTACGACAAGGATGAAATTTCCGGTGTGTTACTCTATCGGGTAAACTTTCCCGGTCAGTTAGCAGATACCATCGGTGCCTACTTCTCTGATGTGTGGCGATGTGAGTGTGAACAATCTGGAGGAGACAAGTACAAATACATCGTTAGGACTATGCCCACTCCTCGTATGGCCTTAGGTAACTCCCTTGGCCTACCTACCACTTTCGAACTGTCTTGGGACAGATTGAAAACAAAACTGCAACCAACAAAACTGCAATCAACAAAACTAACAGATAAATCATGCATATTATTGAAATCAAGTTCGAAAGTATAGAAATAGACTGCGTAACCATTAGACAAGAAATCGAAGAATTCCTCGCAAGCAGGTTTCCAGAAGTACAAATAACTGACTGGGACGATCTTGAAGATGAGGACGAAGAGGATGAGTAAATTTGACAGTGAACAGTAAACAAACAAACAAACAAACAAACAAAACATATGGCAATATTAGATATCGGACAAGACTTAACAAACGTTGACACAAACTTTCCCATTCTCGCGGTGGGGATGTATGACTTTAGTGTTGTAGAAATTACCTCTAAAGACACAGAATCAGGTAATGGTTCTATGTTGAACATTAAACTTGCTTTGGACGAAAATGCTACGGACATTAAAGGCAACCCTATTAATGTAGGGTTCCCTGTCTATGACCGTATCTTCTTCCCTAAAGCGGGAGCAATGAGTAAGGAGGGTAAACCCCTTGATGCGGCTAGTTCAATCAAACGCTTAGCAATGTTTCAAGACGCTATCGGCAAGCGCACTGCTAAGTTTGATACTGAACTCTACATCGGTTGTAAACTCACTGCTAAGGTAAAGATTCGGCACGATAGCACGGATCAATACCCTGATACCAATGAGATTGGTCAGTACGTTAAGAAAGACTAACCTGTGGAGTTGGTGGTCTCCTTAAAAACCACCAGTATTTTATGAATATATACTGTAAACGACAACCGAAGGATGAGCCCCAAAAACTAACTCCACTAGACATCGTACATGGGTTCGAGACTCATTTATGCCATGAAAGTGGTTTTGACTCTTGTGAAATAAACCTAATCACCGATCACCTATTAGCTTTTCTTGAAGAGTTAGATAGAAGAAATTTAGCCTTCTCCAACATCCATTTGTAAATGAACGCAACTCAACTACATGCAGGCTGGCACTCGAGTTGGAGCGGGACAGAAACGGGATCATGGAGCAGGAGCGGAAGCGGAAGCGGAAGCTCGATCAGAAACAGGATCCGGAGCTGGAGCTGGAGCCGTAGCTGTAGCTGGAACAAGAAATGGTGCAAGAGCACGAGTAGGAGCAGAGGTAGAAGCACATGCAGAAGTTGGAGCAATTAAATGAACGCGACTCAATTATATATTGGCTGGGTCTTGGTCATAAGCTATAGCGCGACCTATGGCAGGAACTATTGCAGAAGTTGGAGCGCGAGCAGAAGTTGGAACTGGAGTCGTAGCTGGAGTGGTAGCAGGAGCCGGAGCAGAAGTTGCAGCTGGAGAAATTAAATGAAAGCAGCAATATTATACAGAGGATGGCTCTTGTCAAAGAGTTGGAGCAATAGCTGTAGTCGTAGCTGGAGCCGGAGCCGGAGCGAAAGTTGGAGCGGGAGTGGAAGCAGAAGTTGGAGCTGGAGCCGTAGCTGGGGCAGAAGTTGGAGTAGAAGCTGGAGCGAGAGTGGTAGTAACAGGAGCAGGAACAGAAGTTGGAGCTGGAGCTGGAGTGGGAGCCGGAGCTGGAGTGGGAGCGCGAGCGAGAGTGGTAGTAGCTGGAGCCGTAACTGGAGCCGTAGCAGGAACAGAAGTTGGAGCTGGAGCAATTAAATGAAAGCAGCAATATTACACAGAGGCTGGCTATTGTCAAAGAGCTGGAGCAGAAGCTGGAGTCGTAGCTGGAGTGGTAGCAGGAACAGAAGTTGGAGCGGGAGTGGAAACTAAATATGAAAGCAACTCAATTATATACTGGCTGCTTCTTTTCAAAGAGCTGGAGTCGTAGCTGGAGCGGGAGTGGTAGTAACAGGAGCAGAAGTTGGAGCTGGAGCTGGAGTTGGAGTGGTAGCAGGAGCTGGAGAGAGAGCGGGAGCGAGAGTGGTAGTAGCTGGAGCCGTAGCCGCAGCAGAAGTTGGAGCTGGAGCTATTAAATGAAAGCAACTCAATTATATACTGGCTGGCACTATGCCAGAAGTTGTAGCGTGAGTAGAAGCGATCGGTATAGCGAGAGCGAGAGCGAGAGCGGTTGCGGGAGCTGGAGCAGGAGCTGGAGTGGGAGCAGGAGCTATAGCGAGAGCTGGAGTTGGAGTTGGAACTGGAGCCGGAGCGGGAGGGGGAGTAGTAGCAATTAATTTGTCAGTAAATCAAAAAACAAACAAAAAACAAATATGAACATTGATGAACTAACGTTAGGACAACTCAAACAAATTCAGGCCCTTTTGGGCGGTGGGCCAACGCCCCAGGACGATTCACACTGGGAAATTGGAAAGCCGTACTTTATACGTACAGTGACACACCACTTTACGGGGATTCTGATCAAAGTCACTCCCGCCGAGTTTGTGCTTGTCGATGCAGCGTGGATTGCGGACGATGGGCGATTCAATATCGCGGTAAAAACTGGAGTGTTCGACGAGGTTGAACCATTTCCCGATGGGCAGGAGGTTTTCGTTGGACGGGGCGGCTTCATTGACGGCACGCAGATTCCTGCTGTGCCTCGACAAGTTAAGCCTTCGAAATAATCAAAATGGGGGCAGGGGAAACTATTCTCTTGCCCTCAAACCTCCAAATGAAAGCTACTCAATTAAATGCTAGCTGGATCTTGTCAAAGAGCAGAAGTTGGAACTGGAGCAATAGCTGGAGCTGGAGTAGGAGCGAGATCAGGGTCTGGAGCGGGAGTGGAAGCAGAAGCGCGAGCTGGAGCTGGAGTAGAAGTTGGAGTAGGGGCCGGAGCAGAAGTTGGAGTAGAAGCTGGAGTAGAAGTTGGAACAATTAATTTTTACAATATTACAATATGACACCACTGGTCATCCACATTAAGGACATCAAAATTGGTAATCGTCAACGTGAAACAGACGAAGAACATGCAGTTCAATTGTCCGAATCCATTAAACTCCACGGGCTTCTTCAACCCATCATCCTTGATGAGGAAGGTACCCTCATTGCTGGTGGGCATAGGCTTAGAGCATTACAAATACTCGGAATGGAAAACCTCATCCAAGGAGTACATTTCCTCCACCGTGGTGCCCTAACCGAAGATGAACGAGCAGAACTAGAACTAGAAGAAAATGTTAAACGAAAAGACCTTACATGGCAAGAACGCTGTTCCGCTATCGCGAAAATTCACGCCCTCAAGTGTAAACAAAGTGCCCTCTCCTTTACAGAATGGGGACAATCCCACACCGGAGATCTCTTGGGAGTTGCTCAAGCTAACGTGTCCTATGCGTTACAAATTAGCAAAGCAATTGAAAAGGGAGATGAACAGATTAAGGTGTGTGCCACCCTTACCGATGCATTGAAGGTTTTCTCTGCTCGTAAAGAGAAAGAGGCTATGCAACGTTTGGTTACTTTTGTTAACAATCAAAAGGAAGAGTGTGCATCAATCCCTGATATAAACCTAGATGAGGAATCCACCCAACTTATAGTATCTGAGGTAAGCCCCACCCCAAGTAAGGTTCCTGATTGTGTCACCCTTACCGACGCCTTCGACTGGATGATGTCCCACCCAGCGTGTGCTGACCACATCATAACCGACCCTCCTTATGGACAAGACCTTATTAATCTATACCAAAGAAACAAATATGAAAACACAACCCTGCAAGAACTCGAACAAACCCACGAACCAGAACAAGTTAAAGGAAACACTCTTCCCATGGTCAGAGGATTTTACAATTGCCTCAAGGATAATGGGTATGCCCTCGTCTGGTGTGATCCAGAGTTCTGGATGGCCCTCTGCACCGCTGCACAAAGTGTCGGGTTCTCCATTCAACGATGGCCACTAGTATGGTGCAAGACTCACACTTGCCTTAACAACTCCGCCTTTTGTAATTTCACCAAGGCGGTAGAGTTTGTGGCTGTCCTTAGAAAGGGTAGTCCTACGTTGGTGCGTCCTCAGGGTAAAAACTTCTTCATGGCAGGCAACTGTGGTAAAGCCAGGATGGATCACTTGTTCGTTAAACCCTATGCTGTGTGGGAATGGCTGTACAACAGTGTAGCCATTTCCGGGCAAACCGTACTCGACCCATTTAGTGGTGTGGGAAGTAGTACTCTAGCAGCTCTTCAACTCGGCCTTAAACCTATTGCGTTAGAAATCAATGAGGAGTTTTATAACCGTCAACTAGAACACATACGCAATGAGTATACGAAGTTATCTACCGTGGAGGGGTGACATCCTAGAAATAATCCATGAGGATTATGTTCCCATTGACCTAACCATCTATGAACGTAATTGTTGTGGTAGAGGTTTCGTTATAGCCTTTGAGGAATGCACCCCTGAATTAAAAAATCGTATTGTTAACCAAATATTAGACGACACCCCAGATGAACCTACTTAGTATACCCCTAGACATCCCAATAAAGGAATGCCCCAACTCATACCCCAAATATGATACCACCGATTACCGTATTGCCATTATTAGTGACGCTCCGTCCAGCCAAGACATGGAACTTCAAACTCCCTTTAATGGCCCATGGGGAGCATTCCTATCGTCGTTACTACACAAAGAAGGCATCACTCTTTCAATGTGTTTTCGTGGGCATGTACACCCTCATGTTTGCGCTGAAGGAACTTCAGTATGTTCCGAAGAGGTGGCCAAACTACGGTATGATCTGCAGGTCTTCAACCCAAACATTGTTTTATTGTTGGGCCCCTGCGCTCTGCGTGCAGCTGGAGTCCACCACAGCCTATCCAATTACAGGGGAACTCTCTTCACCAGTTCCATTCTTGGGTTTAAGTGCTTGGCCACCTACCATCCAAGGGATGCTTTACGAATGTATGAGTATGTCCCCATTATACGCTTCGACCTCCACCGACTCAAAGAAGAGTCCACAACTAAAACGGTTATACACCCTTACCGACAACTAACCATTAACCTCACCAAGGAAGAAATCATATGGAACCTACAAGCGATTCAACAAAAGCAAACCCCCATAGCAATGGACATAGAAGGGTGGGTACACACAGGCCTAACCTGCGTATCCATAGCCACGTCTGCAGCCGATTGTTTCCTAATCCCTATGATCGGATACGGAGGACACTATTGGTCGGAGGAAGACGAAGTAGAGATATGGCGTGCATTCTCCTCCATGTGCTCCAATCCCAAGGTACCCAAAATCCTCCAAAATTCCCTTTATGATTCTTTCGTACTCTTCTGGACGCATCGTATTTTCATCACAAACGTTCGGCATGACACCATGCTTAAACACTGGGAGTTATACTCTGAGCTCGAAAAGTCCTTGGCTTTCCAAACGTCTATCTACACACGGGAACCTTACTACAAAAACGAACGTGGAGGAGATATGTCCACGATGTTTACATACTGCTGCAAAGACTCTGCTGTTACGTTCGAGATCAATGAGGTATTGGAAAAAGAACTTACGGGAGCTTCCTTACGACACTACCAATTTAATGTCTCAATGCTGCGTCCACTCCTCTATATGGAATGCAAAGGTATCTTGTATGACTATAAAAAAGCATGTGCACGTGTGGTGGAGTTGGAACAAAAACTTAGTGTTCTCAATGAAGAAATCACTAGGGTGTATGGCCAGCCCCTTAATGTAAAATCATGGAAGCAGAAGCAAGA
>Ga0302185_10000797_pt1 | contig 23429 bp, 13 predicted proteins | sample II_Bog_E1_1_FD_200231 | JGI IMG/M metagenome (GOLD analysis project Ga0302185, IMG submission 200231) | Peat permafrost microbial communities from Stordalen Mire near Abisko, Sweden - II_Bog_E1_2 | ecosystem: Environmental > Terrestrial > Soil > Wetlands > Peat | place: Sweden: Abisko... | reverse complement strand
AACCCCAACCCCAACCCCAACCCCAACCCCAACCCCAACCCCAACCCCAACCCCAACCCCAACCCCAACCCCAACCCCTTACTAATAAGGATCATCTATATCATAACAATTATAAGCAGTAAATGCAGATAGCTATCATTTTGACTCAAGCAGGAGGCAATTCAGTTCACTTAGAATCAGATCGTCGTTGTATTTCTTCACTTCCTCCTCGGTAGAATTGAATACAATCTTTTTCTAAGACAGATCAAGCAATTACAGTTGCACTGCTCGCTGAGAAAAATTAAACAGCATCAGTTGCTGCCCCCTTTCGATCACCATGCAATCGCAGTCAACACTTCGAACAGTGCAGTCATCTTCAAAGAGCTGCTCCTGTCTTCGAAGTCGCAGAACCTTCTTCAATTCATTCTTGAGCTATTATGTAATGGGCCCGCGGGTAAATACTCCCCTCTTTGAGATGAGGAAGGTAAATAGCAAGTATATGTATTCTTGAGGCTGGACACTGTTAAAATTAAGTGAGAGGCAGTTCGAGCTGCTTTGGATCTGCTTTACCACCTAATAAATACTTTCATGCTGTTGACTTAGGCTCAGACTTTCATGAAAATTGTATGTAAAGCTGAAACCAAGTCCACCATCTAGGATAGGCTCGGAAAGACCTGGTATTACTTTTTTTGAAGACGCAAGGGTCACTGCAGCATCATTCAATCTCTAACAAAGCAAATTAATAGCCTTAATGAGCAAAGATCCATTTAGTTAACCGCAAATTCTATGTACCTTTGTAAAATGTATTCCGCCAATACCGAAGTGCGTGAAGTAGTGAGTTATATTGGAAAGGTAAAAGGCGATAGCTGACTCTTTGGTGAGGTCATACTGCCACTCCGCATTCCCCACTTGTTTAAGATACTATTGTTCGAGAGGATTGAGCGGTTCTGTAGTTTCTCCACTATCGAAATTCCACTCTAGCACCACTTTAACTCCCACTAGTGTTAACCTTTCAATTATATTCTCTAAAAGGTCTGCCCGTTCCACTGTCAAGCTAAACTTGTGCAGTATTCCGTGCTCCTTTGTAAAGAGATTCTTCAAAATTATAGTGTTGTAGCATTCCAGCAGATCCATCTCACTTTCTATAAAGTTCATACACTGTTAGAGAGGTAAGACGTCAAGGTCAATTGTATACGCCAGCAGATGAGAAATTTTGCGTTTACTGAAAGACTGTGGCTTGATAAGATCCTTTCTGAAGATACCCATGGCTCGATCAACAAATTGACAACTGGGTGGAGGAACGAGCCATTCGATTCCTTCTGAGTCTATTAATAGAAGTTGCAGACGACTGTTTTCTTCCAGCCGAAACTAATTTAAATCAAACTCTAATCGGAACCACCCTTTTCCTAAACCTTAATCGGCAATCAAAGGGTGTTTATTTCTCTCAAAACCGTTGAAATCTCCGAGCAGGTAGGCTTCCTTCACTCCACCTAGAAACTCATGATATGTCATGATGTTATCACTTGAACGAAAACCGAAGTAGCGGTGGTCATAGTTGAGTCCTTGGAGGAAAGGAGAATCATCTCGAAGATAACAGATGTCAAACACTGATTTGCTAGAAGTTTGGATGTCCTGTCATAGAGTAAAAAGTACTTCGAGACGAGAAGGGAATTTTTGAGCGACCAAACAAGAAGGCACATCTTGAAGGAACAGGCTAAACTTGGCACGAGCGGCCTACAGTTTAAATGAGGAAGCTTTCCGGATGCTGTTTCTTTTCATTAGAAGATATTAGTTATAATGTGTTTTCGAAGGAATTAGATAGAGTTCCTATTTGATGTTCCAAAAGAAAAACCAATCTTGATGATCAAGATATCTTTTTCAAGTCACAGTGATAGGATTTAGTGATAAGACATCAGCTTTATCATCCGATCTATTCAAGAATCGCACAAACATTATCTTCAGTAGTATAAAACATGATGTATTCAATAGTGGGAAAGCAAAATGCAATTCTAGGTCATGAATGTATTTAAGGACTTGCCTGCCATTTAAAGGATTGATAATTCTTTGCCTTGTAAGGCATATAAAGTATGGGTCTGCTTTTTCTGCTGATTATATGGATATTGTTTAAAAGATAGGATAATATGTCATAAAAACTTCTCAAGTTTATCAAGTACACGAATATCATCACGAGGTAGCTGACGAATCACATAGTGTCGCAATCATTGCCTTTGGACTCACCGGAGTCATCTTCGTCGGACTCAAAAGTATCTTTGGAGGCAGATTCTTTATGGTCTTCTCTCCGATCTTTATGACGTAATAATTCTCTGATTTAGTCTTTTCGGAGTGATTCTGCTGGCTACGGAGTGCAAGGTTGACTTCATTATAAGACGAGTGGGCTTCCTGCGTTCTCTCGTGGGGCGTGGCATTTTCAATATATAGTATGCATGAGTAGATTTAGTTTGGCTTCGTAAGTGTTCTACTATTTTTCTTGCGGGTCAGGCGATGAGTTGGTGGGATGGATTTTCGGAGTCATCCTTTTCTTGTTTGGACTTCTCTATATATTTCTTCAATTTTGTGCGGGATCAGCATATACAGAACAACTCAAAGAACGACTTTCATGATATATGTTCAACAAGATTTACATCATAGGGTTCAAATCATAAAATCACTTAGGATGGTTGGGCATGCTTGCTACCTTCATCCATCCATTATAATAAGCTTAAATATGCTCACTCATTTGCTCAACGCCTTTCCATAGGCTCGTTTCGCACTCATGCATGCCTGCCAGGAGGGAAGGCTACACTTATCTCTTTCGAGCCGCTGCTATTTTAATTTGAAGTTATATTTTCGCTGCAAATAGGGGTTTAAAATATTTGGTGAGTTATTTGACGAGACTGAGAGTGAACTTTTATATTTTGAAGGGTTTAAACTCCGGATAATCGGCAGTCATCCCTCGCAGCTCTGCAATTTTGAACTATTAGCAGAACTTAGCGATTTAATCCTTGATGATGGCACTCCTCTTCTAATTTTCCTTGATTCCTTAGATTTAATCTGAATCAAGTTATGAGTCACTCTCCAAATCGTCGTCATCCAGCAGTACTTCCAGTTTCTTGCCTGCATTATCATATACGCTCTTCATGTATTCATAAATTGTTTTGACGGTATTGTCGGCGAGGCACATATGCTAGGCTTCGCGTTCTGGAAAGTTGATGTCCTTCATGCGGATCGAAGTGGATGGTCCTTGCCCCACTTTCCTGGGGTTGACTATCAGATTTTTGTATTTCTTTTTTTATTAAGGATGCTTGTTGTTTATATGAGTGTGTACGGCTGCCAAAGATCCGTAGCTTTTACCGCAATGGCATTTAAAGGAGCCATCCTTTTTCTTCTGGTTGTTTTGTTATGAGTTTGGGTTGATATTGTTCTAATGGTTGAGTTCTTCATTGTCGTCCTGCAACCGCGAGGCTGTATCTTCTTTGATGCGTTTTGGTAACATATTTATTTATTTATTTTTGGTGATATAGAATTGATTTCTCTTGTTAAGAGTAATAAAATGATTGACATTTGAGATAACCAAATTCTTTGATAAAAAAGGGAAACTAGAATTTGATAAATCTTTTACCATCTAATTATTTGTAATATCATTTTTTGATAATATTCTCATTTGAATAGATTTCACATGGGATGTGTTTAAATTCATCTTTAGTTGGTCAGGATATTTAGCCAATTCTATCTGCTAATATTAACAGCTATTCTCTCATAATAGCATATATTTGTTTTTATTATCTGTTATACTTGTCTGATTTCTATTGAACCATCCAATCTTTTGGACAATTTCTATTTAACATCAGTATTTACTGAGGAAAACGGTTGTTGAAGCCACCATAGCATTTTTTAAATAGCTTTTTATAATTAGAATGTCCAAATCATTAACACTCGTCGACGATAAAACTGTACGCAGACTGTTGTCCACTGGCTTAGCGGGAGCTGTCGCCTCTTTTGTCACGCAACCTTTGGAAGTGATTAAGACCAATCGCATTGATTGCCCCTCACTGTTTTATCACGATCTGCATCAAAAGATCATCAGTAAGGGTTGGATTCAATACATGCGTGGAAGGTAGTTATATACTGATTCAGTTCACTGGCAGTTACGCGCCAAGCTTTCGGTTTCACGTTTTATACAGTGATTTTGGCTCATCTGGAAAAGAGCGTATAGAAACAATTTCCAAAACTCAATAAATTCTTCAACTACGCATTTAGTTCTGTCTTTGCAAAATTCACAGCTATGATGTTCGAAGCTCCTTTGACTTTACTGAAAACTAGAGTCTAGTTAGTGTCTTCGCCTTCAGTAATGATGTAATTCAAACGCATAATGGTCAGTCCTTTGAGAGAGTTTACGAAAGGATTAGGTACATCCATAGCAAGGTAGGGCCTATATACCTTGTTTCATTATAGTATATACAGATACCTGAAGGATGACATCTTTCACAATAAATTACAATCAAAAGCAACTTTTATTCCAGCTTTTGTGGCTGGAATAGTAGCAATTACCGTTTCTCAGCCTTTTGAAGTCCTGCGGAGTCAAATCAGTCTCAATAAAATTAAGGAGCCCATCTCAATATTTGTAAGAACTTATATGAGAGAACAAGGTCTCAGAGGCTTTTTTGTGGGATTCTTACCGCGATTGGTGCGCAAGCCTATCAACTCAGGCATCTGCTGGACCATCCTGTAATCTTTTCGGCAGCAATAGTGAAAGCAATTAAAATTTTGTATATATCTATATATTGATGTCTCGATATCCATAAAGCCATTAAATATTATAAAGGAAAGAATCATTGACTTTCAGGCCGAGCCGACATTTTGCTTCCAGAAATATGTCGAGAATTGAAATACCCTTTCTTGCATTGCTAACGTGAGGAAAATGATCGAGGCCTCGTGGAATGCTCAGCCAAAAACGGTTTCAGTAGAATTTCATTTAAGCCATGAAGCTTTCTTGAACTTAAGCAAAGCTGACTGCCTTAATTCTTCTTTATTTGCTGCTCACTCCGCGTAAGATCGTTTTAGTTCATGCAGTTACTCGACCTCATACTCTTTCTCTTTTTAAAATGATCGTCGGGCTTGATCAGATTTAGGGTTGGTACATAGCAGGAGTTGCTTCTTAAAAATTTGTTGGAGTTGATTATTCTGCGTTCGAAGTAGGGGTAGTCTTTATTGGGGTGATAAATTAGTCCTTCTTTTTTGATAAATTTTATTATCTTTTTATTGGAAAAATATCCCTCAAGATAAGGATCAGCCAGAGGGTTGTAGAATGGCAGGGGTACTTCATTAACGTGATAGGAGTTAATAAACTGCTTCGGAGGCGATTGCGATTTTCGGTAGTGGCTTCGCATGCAATAATATGAATAAAATAATCAAATAAATATCTAATCCAGTATAGTCAATATAAAGATGAAAGTTACTGCATTTTCCTTGAAATCTTTTAGTGGTTCAGTCTTTCGCTCAATTGCCTCATTCTCTACTTATTTAGATTTATTAGGGTGTTTCCGAGGATACTATCAGATACCTTTTCGCTTTTTTTTGCCAAATATTGCGACAGAAGATTATTTGGGGGTTACTTATGCCCATCACTACGCTTTCTAATCGAGGTTGGATTATTGGACAATCTGCACAAAAAATGGTTGTTTATTTGATTGTCAATAAATTAACTTTTCTCTGGTTTTACTCCTTTCAGCGAACGATCAAGGCTTTGAGTGTTTGCTCTATTTTGTTGCATTGACATAGGTTGGCTATTTTTTGCGCGTTGTTCAAGAGTGCTGAAATTAGAATACCGACCTCGAGGCACATCTATGGTCTGAAACGGAGAAGATAGATTTATTGGAGGATTACTGACATCGATTGTCCGACTAAGACTTTCATGTTATTTTGGCTTTTGCGAAATGACTAGTTTGTTTCTTTTTGATTTAACAGTCTTTAACAGATCATGCTTGGCTTCAGGATCCATTATTTCTAGCATCTATTCATAAGTTTTGCTGCCAATATTTTCTTTGATAATAAGAGTGTTCAGTTATTTTCTTCTGCACATATCCTTGTATATGTCAATAAAATTGTGATTGGAACTATAGAAATGAAAACACTCTTGCTGCGGAGGCAACTTAAACTTTGCTGGTTTGCGTGGCAGCTCACTGGTTTACAGCTCCATAACTTATTGCAGATAAAGTGCGCCCACGTCGTTGGCAATCCATTTTAGTTTAAGACGGCTAACATATATCCTTGATGCCATGGCAAGGAAGTGAACCATTTTATAAGTCATCAGATCAATGTAATCTCTTGGGTTTCTGAGCATGAGCTGGTGTTAGCCTTCCTCGTAGATCTCAATGTCGTGGTACTGTTAATCATATTTGTTAATGCCTCCAATGAGTACTAAAACTTCATGCTCAGCCTGTTAATATATTTCGTCGTTAATGGATGTGAGGATGTACTAACTGTAGTAAAGAGACTCTGCCTCTAGCCTATACTTAATATAGGACTGAAAGTAACAGACTTCCTGCTCCAGTTTCGTTGGTCCTTCCAAAGAGTATAATTCTAACTATAATTGATTGAAAAGCTGACAGTTTCCATCGTTATACTTGACAATGCAAAAGGGCTCTTTCTCGTTCAATTTATGTTCTTCAATCTTTTGTAGCTAATAGTGGCGATTATGATGCAGCACATACTTAACAAAAGTGTTCTTATTCTTCTGCAGAGTCGGACTCTATACTCCTTAATGGAAATGAGATGGTATAAGTTTATCGAAATACTTTTAATGCACAAACTACGGGTCCAACTTTTTCAGCATTTCTTAGTTAAACTTTCGCTCAAGAGTTTCTTTGTATTCGCTCCTCAACCTCAAAAAGGTTGAATAAACGGTCTTTAGAGGGGAAGAGCCAGCTATCTTGCAGATGCGACCCTATCTTCGAGAGGATTGATAAATTTAGACAGTATCTCCTTACACAAACAGAATGTCTGGCAGAAATAATTTTAGGGTTTTCACTCCTCGAGCAGTTAGTCCATCTAGCACCCTTTTCAACCAAACGGAAGTGATTACACCAGAAGAGGAGAAGATTTTTTCTTCCTTACTGGTGATGTTTTTATATCTCTCATCTCGACACAAATTGCATAGGCACAGATCCCTTTCCGAAAGGTGATTATGAGAATCGATAGTTTTTTATAGATCCTAAATTCCATAAGGGTTGATTTCTGAAGTTATAGCGAGACTTGGTAGTTTTCGTAGATTGGTAGATCGCATTACTTCTGTTCTGTTAAAATTATTAATAGATGAGGTTAGCCTTGCAATCAATATGTGGTAATCTTCATCCATTGATACAAATCTGGTAAAGCAAGCTATAACTGTGCCATTTGAGTTAAGCCAATATATAATATGAAATCAAAATGACTTAAAAGATAAAAAATCACAAGTGTCAGGACATCTTCCATTTATGATCAAGACCAAATTATATTTCTGTTGTTGTTCTTGATTAATTTATCATACATACATTCATATTGAATATTTTATTGAGTTCATTCTCATGAAAATTGGCAAGGATTTTGCCCAAAGGCAACCACCACTCACCGAACTATCAAAAATAAATCCTAATTCGAAAAAACAGCTAATTTGGCCTTTAAACCACAGCAAAAGGCATTTTAATAAACTTACTAAACTGCTTCCCATTGCTCCTCCTAAAAGTATAAGAGCTTTAAACTAAATGTAGCAAATCCTGATGAAATAAATTAGAGACCTAGACGCTTCTCTCTAAAAGCAGAACAGGCACATGAAGTATCAAAACGGTTATCTTTTCACTATGGGTGTCTTACCTAGATTGGTGACCTAGCTTCATGGCTGCCTAAAAGGTCACGCAGATATCATAGAGGACGGCTTCTATGTCTGGAACATATTTTAACATTAGAACAGTTATGATCTCGTCACAAGCAGACTAATAAAAACGCCAAAACATTTTGCAGAACAACTGATGGAAAAGAGCATATCAAATATAGAAAAATATGATATATCCAGATATGAGCAGTCCGTCATAAACATTCGCAAAAGATGGGACTATTTTTCACAACCAAAAAAACATGAGACTGATATGCGAGTAGTCAGGATGAAGACGGAAACCTCTCCAGTCTAAAAGAATGAATAATTATCAGGTAGCAAAAGGGAGGAAAAATAATTAAAAGGTCTGTTTCTAACAAATTCAGGAATTTCCGAAAATATATCAATGACGCCGAAGCAGAGAAACAACAGCCACTCAATGGGAATATCTAACTTGCAAAAAAACAAGGAAATTGGATCAAAATTCAAATCTTATTCGACTGCTATTTAAAGTTTGCGCGCCTAAAGAATAAAGACATAGCCAGATATTAATAAAATTAAAAATGTATCTATTCTCAGCGAATATTATGCGAAACCAAAAGCACATAATCATGAGGTTAGAAAATAATAAGATAATGGGCCTTTGGCTACCCATTAGCAGCTGCATAGAATGCTCTAAAAGGAAGCCATTATAGTATCAATTTGGATGCCTCCCTCAAGTTGTCCCCAATTTGTTGGAGTTATCAGTATTTAACTTTATTAAAAAGAGCACTTAAAGGTTTGCTTGATTCAAAAATATTTTTGGTACCGCCGCAGCCTGAACAAAAAGTTATTTGCCTGTATCTTATAATGGGCGTGCAATGAATTTGGGCATACATAATTCTTGGAACTGATCACTACCAAAAGTATTTATAATAATGTCTTCATGCTGCTTGGCTGGAAAATGAACGGCTGGATCAGTCAAGATAAAATGAAAATATCTTTTCGTCCCAATGGACTATGAAAAACATAGAGTTAAAGTAAAAGATATTTTTTGGTGATTCTCTTTCTCATTTTTATCATCTTGTTTGTACAAATAATAATCATGAAAATGTCATCAGTGTGTGCATTTATTAATTTGCAACGGATTCTATTACTTTGAACAGAATTTACGAAACTGTCAAAATATTAATGATAAGAGGAGCTTAAATCGAATAGCCTCCTCGCCAACCATCATCAGTCATAAAGCATCTTTGATTTATTTCCATGTGTTTATTGCAATATTAAAAAATGATAACTTGGGCAAACGATAAGCCTTTTTCACAGCATCGATTCCAGAGGACAGATTCGGCATTTGCTGATGAGCTGGAACAAGATGGCAGATTTTATCGTTATTTGCTCTCAGTGTACAGTGACAATCTCAACTCCATTTTGAAGACTCACTAGGATTGCATTGGTGATATGGAGTACTGCCCTCGTGTCAAGATAAGCCTCTAAGAACAAAAATCTTTGGCCAAAAGTTTGAATAAGATTTGGAAAAAGCAGTGTGATAAACTATTAAGAAACCCTATTTCTCGGAACACCCTCACCAAAAACACATATAGTCAATTTGCCAAAAAATATCGTGCTGCTCTGGATAGTAGTGACTGTGGGATGATAAACAGCGGAGATCTCACAACTCAAGAGCCAGAATAAGTAGTTGCTATCTCTAATAACTATACGAGTTGCTTCTCCTCTCGCAAATACTTTCATACAGGCAGTTATTCTTCAGGCAAAAGACCAGCAAGTTCTAAAAGATTACTTAAACGAGATTCTAAGAACGACACCATTCAAGTGTCTCAAATATTTCAAAACCTGCAAAGTGAAGCAGTGTCAATTCCCCTGAAAATGAAAACCATATCTATTTCAGAAGATTCTCGATCGAAGAAGGAGCAATACTTCTTGGGAAATGCTAACAGGTAGAGATGTAGCGCATCTAAAGCCCAGTGGAGAATTTAACTATCGAAAGACAAGGATTAATAGGAGTTTATCTTCGAAGGAAATTAAATTATGATCAAAGAAAGGCGTAAACACTGCCCTTAGGACATTCGCAATCCAAAACTGACAGCCTCAGCCAAGTTTTGGGGTAACAGAGTCACTTCCATTCGACAGTGTCGCCAGAAATAGGCAGACTATAACCAAAAATCGCATCTTTAAAGGAAGATAATGATGGCAAATTCTTCTCTCGCTGTAAATCCTTTGCAGATGCATGGATATGCCCCTAAAAGCCACATAAGCTACTTGAACTGATATTAGTGTTGAATAGATTGCTTGTCATCGGACCTTACCTATGATTTGTAATAAATTTATTATTCAATGAATTTATGATTACATTTTATCTAATGTGAAACGGACTCAGATTAAATTAAAGTTTAAATTATATGAATTCAAAATCAGTTTGATTCTTTGAGTTTAAAAGCGGCTGCTGGAAAATGGTTCTTCTTATTAAAGTCGATGTCCTTCTTCATCAATAGGATGAGCCTGTTGTCTTCTTCTTGTTTTTAGCTTACAGTCACCACACTCACCTTTTGGTACGGCTCCAATATTTACCAGTTATCCGATTATAGCTTTCTACATACATCATCTGTTACTACTGATCAATCTATATTTTAATGCTATGAGTTTTGCTCTTGGAGGGATTTAGAATCAAATAAGCAAGTCCAAATTTTTACAGCTACATTCTGATTTTGTAGAGTTTATCCTGCTATTTTTGATCGGCTGGCTGCTTTGTCTCGAAGCTGAGCACAGCTTTAATAAGAAAGTCATTATCCACAACTCCTCCTCGCCTGAGTAGAATGTGCTGCATGGAAGATAAGAAAACGTAATATCTTCCACCTTTATTAAAAAACCATTCATGATAAGCCCCCAGAATATACTTGCCTTCCTCAAGAAGAACAGAAAGTTCAGCTTTATTGTTATTCTGCTCGAATCGACTTGTCACAAACTCATATTTCTTCGGGGATATCTCTTTCACCAAAATAATCATTTGTCTAATTTTTGATGACGAAGAAACGCGAATGAAAAGGCGTTGAGTCTATTTTACCTCAAAGGTGCTGAAGGAAGGAAATCCATTTTCAGACTAGTTCTGAATCCAATCTTTATTATTAATATCCATGTTAGGGAAGACTAGCAGTTCGTCAAAGTGTTTGCCTATATCTGCTTGACTGATGCAGAAGGATCGATTATTTTTAATCTGCATATATATGTTGTTTTTCTGTGCTGCCCCCACTAACGACCAAATATCATCGTTAAGAGCGTATTTGCCATTCCAGGCCGATAGTTTAGACTCGCTTACCAGCTCGTAAACGTCCTCTTTTGTGTTTTTTATTTCAACTTAGTGATGATTAATGAGGTGATATACTTCATTGTCGTTTAGACCATAGTTTCTAATTTTAGGGTCTTTTTTGCTTAATAAAACTGCTAGTTCCTTTTTCAGTAAACACTCGCGCAGATTCTGTCCTAATAATTACTTCTACTTTAAATCTCCCACGTAGCTGTTGTACACTGGCCCACAGAAAATCATTTCCATAATCTCCTCTGCGTTTTCTGGTACTTATTCGTAGCTGCCGCAAGCTTTGGCAATGGCTTTTTCTAACAGAATCGAGTACACTTCATTATCTCTTGCTGGACCAACGAAAATGGGTAAACCTGCGTGAGTAGGTATGTAATCGTCTATGACAACATTCTTAATATAGCCGTCTCTAAACAATCTAAATTATTATCTGGATACTTGAATTCGTAAACGCCTTCAGAGTTGAGGGTTTTGGAAAGGATCTCCTTGAACATGGTGGGACTGCTCCTAGCAATCAGAATCAAAGCTTTTTAAAATTCTTTGCGGTTTAATTTTATTTTCTATAGAGTTTTGTTTGTTTGTTCCTTTGAATACACAGCATTTTCAATGACATCTTTTACTCTCTTCCACTCAATTTCTCCATGAAAAAAGTCCTTGCTCAAAACAGAGTTTTAGTGTGGAAATGCTGGATCAATAAAATGATCATTGTTTTCTCGTAAAGATTTGACAAGAGCTTTAATATCGATGGATTCTGTTTTAACTCTTCTCCAATCTTAATACTTTTTAGGTTCTATTGAATTTTCATCCCTGACATGCTCGATGAAAATTTGTTTAGTTTTGGGCTAAATTCTACTGTACTAAATGATGATCATGGGCATTGTGCTAATCTGTGGTCTTGGGCCAGTCTGGCAAATCCAACTCATTGCTTATTTAAATTAAGAGTATAAAAGACGACTTAATCATATAAAGGATAAAATAAATATAGTAAGTAAAAGTATTAGTTTCAATATTGGCTAAATTACTATCTAACAAATTGTATGTATTTTCTAATTGAGTGGAAACTATATAGTGTTTTAAATGCGGTTTCTAAAATATTAAAGAGATCGTCCAATAGATGAGAAATCCATCTGCTTTTATAAATAATAAATTAAAAAATCGTCCAGGATTATCAGTTGTTTTTATTTTATTGTTAACAGTTTAATCAAATATATGTGTTATTATTATATCAATATCATCAATTTATATTCCCTCAACTCGACTCTCGGCAAAAATCAACTACTTTATAATATATCATTATTCAACAAAACATATTACATTTGCAATAACAATATTTTCAACTCATCATAATATTTAAGATAAAAAAAATCACTGCAGAAAATTTGAAATAATTTTCTTGGGAAATGAGATCAAATGGATTTGTAATATGGACTTTTCAGCTAATCAGGGGTCAATGCATTGATCGTAGAAGTATTTACTGGCCTAGAGATGCAATTAGTATTGAGAATAAATGTATTTAAGATCACACAATTGGGCCTCTAATGGCAAGAAAAGCCTTGATGAGTTCCTGCCTGGAGAGGAGCCCGTCTCCATTTTAGTCAAGCATATTAAAGATATTGTTCATTTCCTTATAGGTCATTTTCAAATCAGGGTCTAGATTTAAATCCTCGATGAGTCTTCTGAACGACGTTAATTAGATGTAATTATCCTTATTTTTATCGTATTTATGAAAAATATGTTAAACTGCATTGGTTATAAGGTCTTAGTTGGTGAGGCTGCTATATTTGCACTGCATAGAAGAATTCTAAATTTATAATATAATTTGATTTTAAATCAATTAAGCAGAAAAATTGACATTTCATCACAACACTTTCATGGGCTTTCCAAACAAATTTTCATGCAACAATTCTTCATTCAGATCAGGATCAAACGGTTTTATGATCAGGCTATATTTTGTGTCTAATGACACATAACAGCCGTTTTATGCAATATTAAAAAATAAAGTTGTCAATTTGATTATTTTGCTAAATTGGGATTACAAATGATCAAGTGGTTGGTTTAAACACTTGCTTATCTGCAATTGCGCGAGTTTAACTTTCATTGATATTCTAGTATATTGTCAATGGCGTTTTAAAAAATAATAAATCCAATATTAAAACCTACTTCTCTTAAAAATGCAGCAAACACATTCAATTTCTTTCAACTAATTAATATATTCATCTTGGCCTATAATCAGGGATTTAAATAAGGAATTTTTATGTTCTTTTATTTGCAATACTTAAAGGCCCTACGGCCAAGGTATATTGCTCCCAAAATACTGCAGCCAAACCAAAAGTTCCGCTTCTGGATTTGCAAACTTAATTGCTCTCGGAGGGAGTTTAGTTCTGGAAGTTTGTCCTTGAAGATAGAGAGGGCTTCCACAAAGATCTATCCTTAAGAGGTGAATCCAATAGTTCCAAGAACTGAAATCGATGCGCCAATTTTAATTCCAGCTTACACATCCCTTTCTCCAATTTAAAGTCCTCGGATGAAGTTACCATCCTTTCCATCACTTCCAAGCATCGCCAGTGCTCGCAATATTCCCAATAAGATCACGTTAATGTGCTCTGCCAATGAAAGATTTCTTTTCTTTTCATCCCATTTTAGTACTTCCACAGCCTTGGAGTAGTCTTTCTGGTCAAAACTTTTAATATATATTGAGCCTGTATTGATCTTATTTTTATCATATGAGTTCAATGTGATTTTGCTTGTGCCAGTGAAGGAGCAAGTTTTTAAAATTTCTGTCAAGTTGATAGTATAGTTACTGCGGTTGAGGTCATAGCTGTCATTCGAAAATATAGTTTCTTTATATTTGAGGAGTAAAGCCAATTTTTCTTTTTTATTCCAGCCAGTTGGAACCTAAACTTCCTTTCCATCTTTAGTGCCGATTACCCCCTATATTATTTATTGTTTACCTTGACCAGCACAACCTCATTAATCTTATTGGCTCTGCCTTTCAGTTCATCGACTTATAAAATCTCATTCTTTTATAAATGCCTGATATGTTAACGCTTTTTATGAATGCCGACCTGATGCTTAATGGTCTGCCACGAAGTGAAGGCAGTTATCGCGGTAGTAATGCTCGTTAGGAAGTAGTTGAGATCTTTCAAAGATTAATCTGCCATTGATTTGCGTGAATTAAAAAATTATTAATACAACTTACTCTTGAATAAATATATCTCAAATGTCATCCAAAGTCTGTTGATTTCTGATTTCTCTTTTTATGACCTTATTATTCTGTTTAACTTGTAATAATAATTAACTTTTCCCATGACGACTCCGAACTCGATTCCTCCATCAAATCCAAATCCGCCACCTGTGAAATCCTTCACTAGCAATTTCGAGCTTTAGACTAAAATCAGAGTCATAATTCAATAAGTGCTGGCAGCCACTATCAGGAAGTATATTAAGTTTCTAGATAGACTTTCGCACTTCGGGGATAAAATTGACAAATTCTAGTAATACTTCATTACCTTTCGAGAGCGATTCGAGACTGCAGAGCGAGAACGTACGCATCAGCAGGAGGAAATGGCTCAAATTTAATCAGCCCAGACGACTATTCGCAGGGACATGAACTTCAATGCACTCTTCTAATTACTTAGGAAATCAGATATAATGAAGATAAAGAACGCATCAATATCATCGATAAGGAACACAGAGATTAGTATCAGGAACTATAAAAAATGATTAAAGGGCTTGTAAGACAAAACGAAAACGTTACCTCTGAACTCAGCAAGACCAAGTCCAAGTTTATCGAGTACTCAAATACGATTTCCACCCTCAAAGAAGAAGTTTCCTGGAAAATCACCAAATATCTCGAGGAAACAGCCGAAAGCCACACCCAGATGAAGGTCTTTGCTGAAAAAATCAAGAATTAGTACTTCAACATAAATCTCATGGTTGAAAAACAGAAAGAAAAATACGATCAAATACTCCTGAAGTATGAGGAAGACACTGCTTTCAAGGACAGCACTATTACTCAAATTAATGAAGCAAATAAGGAAAATACAGCCAGAATTCAAGCCATAAAAACTTTGAATACAAAAATTGATGACGTATAATTTTCAATTTTGTCCAAGCTGAAGGCATTTTAAGTCAAATTTGAGGGGAAAATATAAGAAATGGATAAGAATAATAACAAGCTAAGCAACATGCTGAAGAAGATGTAGTCTTTCAGCAGCTTAATAGACAATATAAAGGAAGAAGTTGAAGAAAATAGTAGAATCTTCAATAAAAAGATTGAGGACAGCGCAAAAAAAGCAACTTAATACACCAATGAATAAGTAGCTAAGCTCGTCAAGGACAACAACAAAGTAGAAAAAAATCATTAGAAAAAAATAGCTACCATATATGACAAAATTGATAAGCTGTAGGATTTCTTTTTGCAGAAGATGGACTTCATGAAGATGGAAATCGAGTCTGAAATGTCTTCGAAGACAGTAAAAATACTCGAACAGTACTAATATGCTGATGCAGAAAATCTAAAACCGAACAAAATTTGAATTAATCGACAATGGAGGAGATTAACAGTAAAATCAATAAACACCAATTAGAAATCAGGCAGCAGATCAACAAGCTGGAGACTACTCTCAAGGAAACTGTCAATGATATAAAACAATAAGTATAACAACTCAAGGATGATGTTGAATCTAAAATAGAAGAAAGAGGATCCATGATAGCCAACGTCAATACTGGTCCACGGACCGAAACATTCAGTATTTCGAGCTAGAAAATTCAAAATGTTCATAGTGATTTAAACTCCATTAAATAGGAGATCAAAGGTGCAATCGATAGAATTCTTCGTTTAGAGTTGGGTCATGAGGTCATTTAAAAATCCAACATTTAAATAAAAAAGAAAGTTGAAAGCGATTTTCACACACAAGACGAAAAACTAAACAGCAAAGTAGAAAAAGTAATGTTTTTGGTGACCAAAATGAGAGGTGACTCTATCATCCGCAATGAGTTTAATGATAAAGAAATCAAATAACTGAAGAGGAATAACCTTGAAATGCGAGAAAGGATATAAACAACCTGGAAATTATTGCCCGGAATGGGGGAATGCATCAATCTCATAATGTCACTCATCTACGATGCAGAATACCAACATTCTCGCATTATTATGGATAGCCTTCCTCAGCTGTCAAAAGACTCATAAAAATTTAATACTTGCTGTGAAGGGGTTCTTTATGAGTTCAAGGACAAAAAGAAGCCAGGCAGCATTTTCTACCGGCATAGTGAGATGAAAAAAACTGATATAGTCAAGGCTACTTTTAATGCTTACATCCAAATCTGGGAAGAGATATATTAAATTGACCTAAAAAACAAACAGCATTTGCTCCCCAAGGGCTTTTACAAGAGAGCCGTCGAAAAACATCTTAAACAGCCAAACAAATCAAGCACTGAAAAAGAAATGCTGCCACTTGATAGGATGGTAAGCACTTCTGTCCAACTCAAGTCCACAGGAGTCATACCAGATATCAATAATAGACAATTTGAGTCCAATAATAGGCATCCATCATAATCCAATACCTAGTCCATGAACAGTTCATTCCACATCCGCAAGAAAAGAACAACTATTGTGGCTCGAGAGAAAGATGAGTCACTCAGTGAACAGATGAATCAAATTAGAGAGTGAGTTAGTTCCTCTTTTTATTATTGCACAATATAAATATAGCAATTTATTGAATTAGCAGCCTATTATTAAGTTTGAATAGATTAGCATCAATTCATCAATCAATCTGAGTCCTGCTTCTGACTAAGGTATCGGGCTAAGTCATCATATTTTGAATTATCCATCTTTCGATACTTCTCTGCCAAAAGGTATAAGTTCACTGACCCTGAACTATCCCCTGTTGCGATGGCTGATCCCTCATTATTCCAGTGACACTTATTCTGTGCGCAACGATTTACTTTTTCATGAGCAATTGGTAACTCCAGATCTCGCGTCAAGTCAAACACGTCCAAGTACCCGTCATTGTTGACAGTCGCAAACAGACTAGGATTGGTAGGATGCCAGCTAACATCGTAAATGTAATCTTCCGCATATTCAAAAGTTCGTAGAGACTCTTTGCCTTCAGGAGTCCAGAGTTTAACTGTCCAGTCAAAGGAACTTGTGAGGACTAGTCCATTGAGAGCATCAAACTCTGAGGGGCGGTTGACTGATACTCCACTGATTGGTCCATTGTGTTCATCAAACATAGCAATCTTCTCTGAACCTTTATTATGGAGAGCATTCTTATAAAGGACTCCGTTAAGGGAGCCTATATAATAGTTGTTTGCATCTGCCTGAGGGAATTAACAGCAAGTAATTGTAATATCGTGAACTTCTTATTTGGCTGTACGGTCGAGAATTGAGGTGGTTGCCGATGGAATAGAAGTGATCGAGGAGTCAGGACGCTGAGGGCGATTTATACTGTGAGGTGTTCCTGTGGCTGGCTTCGACTGAGATCGTTGCGAACGATTTGCAGTGAGTCTGTTCATGCGTGTGGGCTTGCTGAACTGTTTGATATCCCACATACACATCATTCCGTCATTTGAGAAAGAGACCACATTGTTAGCAATTTGAGTTCCTACCACGTTTAGAGAGCACACAGGATACTTGTGAGCATCAGCTGAGATGCCTGACCTTTGCACTGGCATTGATTTCACTCGAATATCCCATAAAAGCAACTGTCCATTGTAGCAACCACCCAATACTGTAGAATTGGAAAAAGGGTAATATTTTGCAGAGGTCACTGCTGACTGGCAGAAACAGTAAAACTAAGCCCTATTTTTAAGAGCAGGATTCCAAAGCAATACAACTCCAACGTGATCCTTAATACTTCCTTATTAATTTTGACTGTAAGAGGCCAAGAATAAGTCATTGATTTGGGGAGACCAATCAATGTCTGTGACAACACGATTGTTAGTGTGGTTGGGGTCAGTGAAGGTTATTCCGTGAGCTAAAATATCGTGTCCACTCCTAAATTATTAAATATATACTTCTCCTTAGATTTCAGACCCTACTTGAGAAGCAATTCAATCATATCCCCATCCCCATGGTCTAACACCTTTTCCAGAAACTTTGAGGAACGGTTGAAAAAATCTGTAAAAATACGAGATTTAACAACTGAGTTGAGCTATTCAGCATTCAATTCTGCATCAAACAACCATTACGGTGAATTTCTTTCGGCTGTTCTTCTTTCTTACCATCTTCCCTTTTCCGTTGTTTGTGCTCACGAGGCTGCAATAAGTCAATCTCCTTTTCTTCTTCTTACTTTTCTTTAGCAGGGCGGCTGTCGAGAGAACGAGTCTCTAATGCACATTGAACTTCCATATCGTATGTTTCAGTCACTGTGCCTGAAACATGGATGTTTTCGCTTTTCTGGAGACTGTGCTCCTTTTTTTAAAGTCTAACTTCCGAGCGAACTGGTTCATTCACCTAACTGATCTGTCCAAGCCTATCTAGTCTTCTTTTTTTCATTCTATATTGTGGGCAACTTACTCTTAAAGTTTGATTCTGTTGGCATTGATTTGTGCGCTCATGTTTAAGCAATCAGTATTTATTATTATCAAATGAAAGATAAGAGCAAGTAAAAGGCCATCAGCAAAAACTCTTTCACCCTACTGCAAACATCCTAATGTCTGAAGGTGGATAAGACCAAAATTAACTTCTGCAAATATCCCATCTTTGCTTCATCTTTCAAACAGCTGGCCCTTGCTGCCGAACTATTAGACTATTTTGGAGAGCAACAGCGAAGAGAATTTCACATGCTCAAACTAAAAACTCGCGTGCTGCCATTTCCAAACAGTCAAAACTTCAACCTTGATAAGATTTTCACTGTTAAGGCAGTTGAAAACGGGGAAGAGGTGAACGAACTCTAAATTCCACTCAAGAACAGTGAGATAATCAATATCTTTATCAGAACAAGTATTCCCGAGCTGGAAATATCCACTGATATCAACGGAACTTTGGAACTACAAATAGACGAACTGTCACCGCTAACAATTGCTATCCAAAGTCGAGGAGAAGTTCCTCAGGTTGTCTGCCTTAAAGAACTGTAGGACAAGAGATCTGGAGTCAAGATCATTAAGATTCCAAGCAAAGGAGTCATGAAGATACCATTTAAGAACTGCTCTAATATAAATTTTTCATTTGAAGTCAAGCTTGTTGGCAGAGACCTGGATAAGCCAGATTCTGATGGAGTTCGCATTAACGTCCTTCCTAACCAGCCGCCGGAAGAAAAGATTAAAGGCAAGGAAACTAATATAAGGGTTTAGGCTAATTCTGCCTTTTGTGTTCACTTAGAACTGGAAATGCTACGAAAGGACAACCCAATCCGTATTGCACGTCGCATATTGGTATTGCAGGTGCAGGGTACCAAATTGCTGTTCCCTTTCCCTCTGGAAATAATTATATCTGGCTGACTGATGCATATATTCATCTTTGCACTAATAAGATCAAAATTCAAATAAATTGCAGTAGTAACTGCGCAGCTCCTGCTTTAACTTATCTCCTATCTGTACTTTAAGCGATTGCTTTAGATCGGTGAGACGTTGATCGATTTGGGATTGCTACTATTCGAAGGAAATATAAGCAGTGCTGAAAGATCGTCCATCGATAGCCTTCCATTTTTCCATTTCTATCTCTGCAGCATCTTTAAGAATAATATTGGCCTCTTTAATTTATCGTTCTAATAAGGCTTATACTATCTTCTGAACTTCGGGAGACGCTTTGTTGATTAATTTTTTTGCTTAAGTCATATTTTTGGATTGGAAAAGATCCAGCAATCGGTCTGTTTGGTCTTTAATCTGTTTCAGTTCAGACAACTCTCTATGTGAGGGCTAACATACACTTGATAGCTTTTATTTAACCGCAACCGTAGCATTTCAAGGCGTTGTTTGCGTTAACTCTAGCCCTAACAAAGACACTTTTCGCAAAGAAGGCGATGAGTTTGTAACTATATTTTGATAATTGGGAGATTGTGAAGTTCGCATTTGTCTTTGGTTACTTCCTTCATATTTATAACAACTTATATCAATACTTCAAAATTGATTTTTATCAAATTGATCGCTTTTTATTAATGAAAGAAAGCTTTTCCTTGAAGATTGCAATAATCTATTACACTTATCAACTTAAAAAATAAATTTAATATTATACTGATCTATAGTATCAATATCAGTAATTTTATGTGCTAATAATTGCAATCAAGGAAGTCCAGCCGTTGAAGGGATAACTAAATGAACCTGTTCCATTTATATAGTTTTCATAAAAATAACCACTTTTTTACCAGTTCCCACACACTGTTCTCAGTAAATCGCCTCTTAATTTCTCATACAACTGTACCTATTAAGGATAGAAAAGTTTTAAACCTCGCAGAAACAAATAGTTAATATTAATCCAGACAGGACCCTTCCAATAGGCATCTAAATTAAAAAATTGGCACCTCTATTTTATAGGAAATGAATACTATGTTTAGAAATTGAAGTAAGGCCAGCACCTCCATCCAACTACTCCTTAATTGCAGCTATTGTAGCATTATACTCCTCGGAGTGATACTCTGGCACCCCGAAAGCAATCGGCAAGATAGAAGGGTATCCAAAATGTTCAGAATGCATAGTATTATTGGCAATGTCCTTATATAATTTACTTTTGATTTAAATAAAAAACTTAAAATTGTTTTTAATGAGCTCTAAATTAGCTATATACTCTGTGCTGCTTTACCCAAATATGTGACTGGCTTCTGCCATAAATTTTGTAAAGAAATACATCCACGACTGAAGATCTATATGTGCTTTGCAGTAAGTAGGGCGAGGAAAATCATCCATACCAGAAGTAAAAGAGGCCCCCATTTGATTAATGCTATCATGCCACCTAAAAAAATAATAGTTGCCTTCTTTTTGAGTTTATAAAAACCAATTATACCATCGTTTTAATTTTTGCCAGTACTCATTCTCAAATATTAGGATATTTAATCTGTTCTTACGTTTTAGATAATCTAAAGCTAAGATTAACGTCGGAGGGTTTCCATCTCGAACGTCTTTTTACATAAATCGAGGACAACTGCACAGGTACTCTCTTTCGGCTCCTCGATTTTGTTCTCGGGGTATCCATCCATCTGTTAGCATTGTATCAAGCCAGCTCTTTATCACCTTGACTACAAGGGCTTCATCTTTCCTAACTGCTACTTCACAATGAAATCCATCATCCCAAAGAAATCCCCAAGGAAATCTTTTTCGCGAGGGGCAAAAACTTAGAAGATGATTAGGCTCATTAGGAATATTAATTTGCCCCTTTTTGATATGTAATGCGCCGTATTCATAAGACAGCCCATCAAACACTTTTTCTGTAGCAGAGTTCGAGCAATTGCTATACTTGCTAATTTTTTAGGATGGAAGTTTTTTGAAAGGATATTATTAATAAGTTTTATTTATATCCTATGGATTTTTTAGTTAGGTAGAAGGTAATTCTTGGAGATTGACCTTGATTGACTTTAAAAATTATCTATCAAAATACTAAATCTCAATGATCAAACCAGTAAAGCTGCTGCTGTTCATATTAATGATATTATTTCGTCCACGCCAATGTAGTTGCTAAGAAAATTTCCAGTTTTGCCTTGCATCCCCCAAGCTTTAGTTTCTGATAAAAAGGCTAATTCCTTTTCGCCCACTCTGATCGAAGCTGATAATTTGGTCTTCATAAGTAAGATAAAAGACAAAGCTATTTATTTTTTCTGCACATTGACAAATAATTAAAAAATGATCCTTTCTTCTGAATATATCAATACTGTTCTAAACTTCACTATCAAAAGAATTTTCAATCTGCAATACAAGCATATATCTAAACTCTTCCTCACGACGTAGGAGGTAATATTTTGCAGAAGCATCTGTTAATGATATACCATTTATATTCAGCTTTTCGATGATTGCAGGGTTCCAACTCTATAAATTTTTAAAAAGGAAAATGGGGGTTGTCCCAATAACTTAGCCATAGTAGAAATGAGGAGTGATTGGATGGGGGTAAGAGACGCTATTTAGGTAGTGAGGATGATAACTACGCAACTATGATTAGAAGTGATATTGAGGAGGGCTATCTTCAAGTTTAAGTTAAGGTTTATTACTTTTCTATTAAACTGATTTGGCATGCTTTTTGAAGCAGAACATGGCTGATTAAGAATAAATCAGTAAAATACTTATGAAAGTTAGGCAATTTTTTATTTTTAGCATTCAGTATTTTCTGAATATTATAAATCAAAAATACAATGCATTGATTGATAATTATTTAGATTTATAATTGCAAATCCACAAGTAAAATAATTGAGACCATTATTTACCAAGTTGGCAAGCCATTATGTAATGGAGAAAGCCAGCTTAGTTTCTAATGGATTTATCACTCAGACATGTTTGCAGTTTGAAACTATTTTTGAATACTCTTAGAGAAGAACTTCCTAATCATCTGAATCGCTTGAAATTATAATATAATTAATGGTGAAATACAGGTATTGTTGAATTGATTCTTAAATTCATGGCAGTAGTCTTTGCACTACCCAATCATCGGTTTCACTTTGCAACCATTCATAATTATTATCATTTACTTTATCTTTTAGAGTAATCGTGAGTTTTCTTACAGTTTTTAGATTATCGAGCAAATTCATGTAGCACTAGACTGCACATGCGTGTTTTAACAAATCTGTCCAGGAATTATCTGATTTCAACTTATTGTTGATGCTTGCTTGCTCCAGTAATTGCCTATTATAGTCGATAAACATGGATTATATCAATACAATTAGTTATAACCACAAATAGTTAAACCATCTACAATTACTGATTTGGCTCAACCCAAAACGATGCCTTATTGGGTAGCATTTTAAAATATACTCATTAGCTCAGCTGAAATACTCCCCTTTGCTACCCACTCTGCTTCGAAGAATCAGCTTGTACTTTTTCGTAGTTATCTGATAAATAATTCGACTATAAGTGCTACCTCATTGAGATAGATAGATATTTGATGGAGATGTAAGACTTGCGAATCAAACGATCATACCATCATAATTTGTTTGAGAGTGAGAATATGTCGGATATGGTTAAGCTGGTGCTTTTCTTGATTATGAAACAGGACATCAAACGGGAGTATATAAATCACATCCCCTAATTGGCTAACTGGAAGAGGATACTCAAATATATCTGATGAATGAACTTTAAAAACTACAGAAGTGCATTGAGAATAACGTCTAACTCAAGGAAATTCACCAGAAGATAGAGCAACTATAAAGTTAAAAT
>Ga0302185_10000796_pt1 | contig 23432 bp, 22 predicted proteins | sample II_Bog_E1_1_FD_200231 | JGI IMG/M metagenome (GOLD analysis project Ga0302185, IMG submission 200231) | Peat permafrost microbial communities from Stordalen Mire near Abisko, Sweden - II_Bog_E1_2 | ecosystem: Environmental > Terrestrial > Soil > Wetlands > Peat | place: Sweden: Abisko... | reverse complement strand
AGGGAAAGATGAAGATAAGAACTAAAGTTTGGACCAATATTGTAATTTAGGTTAATCCGAATACGAAATACCAAAAGTCATTTCCACTTAAATCGCCTGTTATCTTTTTTAAAATATAGGTAAAAAAGATACCAAAAAAAATTCCCAGTGTAACGTTAAGGTTGGCCAAAGATCCGAGAGTTCCATAAATTTCCTTGGGTGAAAGCTATTTAACGATTAAAGGAGCGATAGCACTGTAAAATCCAACACAAAAACCTTGACAAAGCCTGAAAATTATTAAAGTGGGGAAAGTTTGAATGTAAATTAGACCTCCAACCACAAAAGCAAAAGCGTTGATAATAAGCAGACATTTTCTGAGTTAGTAATTGATTACCTTCTTGAAAATCTTGAAATAAGAAGAGAGCTGCTCAGAGCTCCAACAAGAGCTCCAATAGGAATACACCCGTTTAACAGTCCTTCAGCTACGCTGTCACTGACGTTTATTCCAAATACTTGTTTGATAGTTTGTATTTCAATGGATCCTAGGTATACAATGCAATATCCAAAGTAAAATGAAGATAAGGAAATATTCCAAATGATGAGAACGATTGTAGCCATGGATTTGTAAGTTTTTGTTATTGCCGTAAGTGGTTTAATTTAATTCATTCGTTATGGTTTAAATTTTATATTTTATTAGCATGAGAAACGAAAATTAAATATGAAAATATACTGATTTCTATTCTCAGTATTTTGGAGAAATCTTATTTTAATTTTAATTTTTTAATTTCTCAATTTTTTCAATCAATGTTAGGTTACCTTAATCATCAATGATATATTTAATTATTTTAAAATCGGAAATATGTAAAGTTATTTATGTTAAATTAAATCCATATATTAATCGTCAAATAAATTGGAATTGTCTAGTAGCAATTTGATCATTTTTAATTTAAATAATAACTCGAGGGCAAATGACCTTCTCCATTATGGGTTGTGAAATTGGTGTATGATCTACCTACTCTTGAACTTTTTATATTTTTGTAATCCGCTTGCTGCCGCATTTAATCTTGGAAAATGATTGAGATATCTCTTCCTCATTCTCGGAAATTACTCCTTCCTTTCGGCAATACTATAATTTATCTAATTGAATAGATACTCTGCCAATAAATCTGTTATCGTTGATTCATTTAACCATATTTGTTTTCTTAATTCGAGGAGGCTTCTATAAGGTGATTTTTGTTTGGCAGGTTCTGGATGGATGTGCTTGTGGTCAACTTGGATAAGTAAATTGTCCTCTTTCTTCTGCTATTGATCATTGCATTATTATTAATGCCAAATAAACAAAAAATTGGTTTGCTTCTTTAAGAAAAATAAACTGGAATTTACTTAAAAAAAAAACGGACGGCTCAAAGAGAAACCAGAAAAAGATGGTTTGACAATAAATTTTGTATATGATTATAAACTTGCAGACTAAAATTCTTCGTTCAAAATTGAATCATTCAGACAATCTAATCATGATTAAAATGATTGAATTCCATTAAAATTATCGACCATCCGATGTTGGTCAAAATTATATTAAAACAAGATACCATATCCTTAATTTTTGTCCTTTATTATTTTAAAAAGTTATACTGCTATATTAAATTATCTTTTGACGAATAAAAAATCTGAACGCCTTGAGCCCGTAAGAACCAAACCGAGGCTAGCTATGAAAAATTGAAAAAAATTGGAAAATTGAACACGCTTGACTATGCTTGACTATTTGAACAAACGTAAATTGGAGAAACATCTGATCAAGATTATCGAAGGAGTCAAACATTTTGATTCTCTCAAAGTGTTAAACCAAAATAATTTCCATCCTATTAAGAATAAAATCCGATTGAGGATTTAGGAGAGCTCATTAAGTTTTACATAAACCTCCAAGTCTAATTGACAGAATATTTCCTCTCCGAGACAGCCAAGAAGCAAAATATATAAATGTAAACTATGAAAGAACTTAAGTTCTGGATAAGATGGAAAATTGAAGTTCATAATATTGCTAATTTATTATCAATGAAAAAATACAATTAATCTCTTCTAAACTTTCTCACAGAAAGTAGCTCTGCTTGAGTTGCTTTAAAAGTCTAGACAAAACGATTAACTTCATAAATTTGTATATGGAAGAATACAAATATTTTAGCAGACAGCTAAGCGAAGTAAAGTAAAGTAAAGTAGGGCTATTATCAAACACCTTTTTAGAGACGTAGATAAAATGATCAACACTCTCTAGGAACAGAAAAAATTTCCTTTGTGAAAGAGATAGTTTATGAAAAAAGGATGATTTTTATAGATATTCCATTCCGTTATATACTGTTGTGTTTCCTATCAATTTGTGATGTTCGATGAGATGATTATAAATATATAGGAAGGCTTGTCAAGGGTTTCTTTGCAGATTGTGATTTTTTTCTTAAGTAATAGTTTGAAATTATAAAAGAAAAACCTATATATCGAGGTCAAACTATCAACAAAATTCCAGAATTTTTTAGAAAATAGTAGAAAATGTTTTCACTTGAGAATATACTATTACTTATTAATTTATCGTCTTTAATGTTACTGGTAAGCACGGACAATAGTCGGGAAAGAGCAAAGCTTGGGCTCGAGTACTCATCAAAATAAAAGGACTACATAGTTCCCACTAGTTAGAGCTAAGCTCTGGTCTAAATAATCAAATCAATATCCTTCTAATTCTTCCAACACAATGTGCCCCTCTTGGCAGAGAAAGTAAAAGAAGTGGTGTTGAACCTAATTAATATGAACTGCACACTGTCCTCTTTTCGGGAAGTGATGGTCCTTATTAAAAACTAACAATAAGCTTTGGACAACTACAGGTCGTATTTCATCGAAATGAACCTCTCCATCGCTGAATAGGCAGACTAACTGCCCGAGGAATGTCTTGAGGAATGTCACACAACAAGCAATCTATTTTTTGAAGAAAGTCTCAAGGGAGAAAGTCGTTCTTCTGAAAGTCTCGAGAGCATCCATTCGATCGTTAATGATGAAATTATAAAATTTCGAGATACTGATGAAATAAGCGAGAAAACAATGCAATCTGATATGGATTCTGAGCAGTTTGCTGGAACAAACAAGCTTTCTAATTTTTTTAATATGTCCTCTACCGTTTTTTATCCGGAATAATGGAAGACGACTCATAAAGTAACTGTGGAAGACTCTATATTGCTAAAGTCCTTTGCAAAAAGAAAGAACTGTAACGTATTCGAGTGCAATACAACCCTAACTCCCTTGATTTTAAACTAGGCTAAGTACGATTTTAATCGGGAAACGCAAATAGCTAAAAATAAAGCGGATCAATAACAAATGTAGCAAAAGAAGTATAATAAGTTGATGAAATAAGCTAAATTAAACTCCAAACTAAGACTGCGTAATAAAAAGAGGTGATTATATAGTTTCTTCATTTTTTAGTTCGTCTACACGTACTCTGGGCAATTCGTATATATTTAATCAGATTTTAATTTAACCATTTTCCAATCATAAAATTCAAAGTCTTCTAAACTCACCAAATAAATAGGGGAATATTTCCTAAATTAATTGAACAATCGTGATGCAAAATTAATTGCAATTATTTGAAAAGAAAAGAGCTTTCTCATCTAAAGAAAATGGCTTTAAATTTAAGCGAAGATTATTTAAGAAAAAGTTAATGTATTTTAATCTTCATCATATTTAATTGTTTTATTTGGAAAGCAAAATAATTGAACTCTCGATGGAGGATCAAAAATAATCAGATCAGTCCGATATAAGTACTATATTCTTAAATATTAATTCAAACAAAATTTAATGTTCGATCAAAACATCGGTAAACACTGCTCAATGGATACTTGCCGTCAGAAGGACTGGCTTCCGATCAAGTGTAAATATTGTTACAGGACGTTTTGCTCCGATCACAGTTCGATTTAATCTCATAACTGCTAAAGCTACGAAAAATAGTTCAAGATGGTTTACATATGCCCGCTGTGCAACAAAACGATCAATGTCAATCCTAACTTAACAGTATAAGAAAATTTTAGTATTCATTAAGGCATCGAGTGCTCGAAGAACTATCAATAAATAAAGCACATTTTATGTGCTGGAGTAAAATGTCGTACAAAATTAACGGAAATAAATACGTTTTCCTGCCCTCAGTGCCATCACAAGGTGTGCTTGAAACACCGCATGCCAGAGGAACATTTGTGCAAGGTCAAATGATTTAGTGCCCTCTTTTCTTATTCTAAAATTAAATTTGGTGTTGATAAAATGATGAAATTGCAATTGGAATAAGGCTATCATTTAAATAAATCCGTTTGCTATTTGAAAATTATCAAACCTTTTTCACCTGTCAACTAAACTCTTTTCATTACTATATTTAATTAATCAATACGTATATTTAAACAGCATATGGTAACTTCTGCAATATAAAGAGCGCCTTCTTTAGCTTTGACAGTATGATCATAGTGGTGCTGCTTTTCATCTGCACTGCTTCCTACGTTCGCGCAGTTTGGCCGAGTTTCATCGAGAGTCACAAGACAGGATTCAGAGGCATAATTAGGAGCGCAGCTGTGATTGGAGACAGACTCAGTCCCTTCGTCTCGATACTATGCGTTGGCATGGGTGTATTTAACTTGATAAGGTGATCTTATAATAGGATTGAGTTGCTGGCTATGTAGTGACTATATATAATGCGCATTTTGGGAGTTAGTTTGAGTTAATTCCACGACAAAGCCGGCTTTCAACTGGTCATTAACATACCCGAATAGTCTGCGCTCACTCAGGAACAGTTTAGACTTTATTCTGATCTGATTCTACCACGTGAAGAGCTATGCGACCGTATTCTAGCTATTGAATTTAAAGATGACTATTTTTTGGTAGTAAACCCCCTACTGTCACAGAATAAGGAATACGATAAGACCTACAAGCGTGAGAAGTATATCTACTCTCTGAGCATATTAGTTGATAAATGTGACTATCTGAACAAAGTGAAACAACCTCTCTACAAGCAATTAGTATCTAAAATTGCAAAATTCGTAAAGATAATTGAGTAGTCTAACCACATAATATACGACCATCCTAAATACAGGGACTATATTTCTACTCTTCTACAATATTATTATTCAGAAGTTAACCAGAAAGGGAGTTGCGATCTTACATTCCTATGCAGTAACTACACCTTCATCAATGTCAATTATCCTCCCTATATGCAAAATTTTGTAGATATCAATAGTGCTTCAGTCCCCATTACGAATCTTTCTGAAAGAGAAATTAACAAAATAGAGAGTGAACTTGGCAGGCAGCTTTTGGAATACGCCTCTAAAGGAACTTACAGCTTTAGAAAGATTTGCAGAATGCACCGAGACAAGAAATAAGCGTAGCTGAGGGCATACTATATGAAGGGAGTTTAAAAAGGAGTAGTGTTCATTCTGGATATGATAAACCTAAACAACTGTTACACCCTCACCAAATAAATTAAGGATTATCTGCCTGATCAGCCCAAATACAACCAACTAAAGGACATTGCCAGTACAATCAATGTAAAACCAGAAGATGACATTAATATAAACGAACTTCTTTGTTTGTACTTCCAGTTTAACAGAGTTACCCCTGTCTATAAGATAATTGAAATAAACCGTAGGTTTGTGGGCAGAGTAGATATTTATAAACTCATCCGTATGGGACAAATGCATGGATTCCTCAAGAGGTTGCATCAAAAGATAGCCTATTCATAGATTCCTTCTCCCTTGATTTTAATTGAACCTTTGAAGAAGTGGTTGCAGGAAAGGGAGAAAGGGCATGGAGAAGTTACTGATAAACTTATCAGAGAAGAGATGGATAAAATGAGTGATGCAATTAAAAACTACCTGACCAGTAACATGACTTTAGATGAAATAATGGTAAACCTTTAGATTGACCAGGACAGGCTTCTCAAACTGCTGAGTCCAACCAATCGATTCATAGTTCAAATCAATACTTGATTGCGATAGCTGCCAATTATGATAGCATATCCCCTATAAAGACTGCTGATGACAGATGAATTATAAAATAAATAGATATACGATCATCAAATTTGATATCTGATAATAGTTTTTTGATCATGGTGAAGATACTCCTGATTGCACTCGCCTTAACGATGACTGTCAACTGCCTTTACACTTCCTCATATTGGGATAAGCTCGGCTTTGACGTCCGGGATGGCGTCTTCGAAGAGCAAAGCACTGCTCCTATCTTTGTGCAAACTTCTTGCTCCGATGTCGATCTTTCTGTTCCTCCCTATAACCACACTGGGATAGTCATGAGCGGCTACCTTAGCGTCAATAAGGCAGGCTCCGGACTTGCATTCCTTTTCTATGGCAGAGAAAATATTACCAGCAAAGACAAACTCAAAGACTATCCTACAATTATTTGGCTCAATGGAGGTCCAGGCTCTTCCAGTCAGTTGGGAAACTTTATGGAACTCGGTCCCTATTTTGTTAAGCCATCCACTATGTCTCCCTACCAAATTGTAAAAAATCAACACACTTGGATAAAATAATACAATGTTATCTTTGTGGATCAACCAGTGGGAACAGGCTTGAGTTATGCTGACCCCAGTCACCCCAGCCCCTACTGTAAGAATATGGATGAGGTGGCCACTGATTTTTACAATGCACTGAAATAGCTATACAACAATCCCCTCGGTTGCTTTAGCAAAATTGGTATTACAGGAGCTCATCCTCTCTATGTTTTCGGAGAGAGCTACGCAGGCAAGTACGCTCCCGCTATTGCTCAGAGAATCAAACACGAATAAACCGTAAATAAGGGATTTTTAACTGGGTTAAAGGGAGTAGGAGTTGGAGATGGATTCACACATCCCTATTTTATCTTCACACAGTTAGGAGAGTTTGCTTATAATCTTGGATTAATTGATTATCAAGAAAGAACTATGATTGAACACTTAATTCTCAACGCCACATATCAAGAGCGTACTCGTAATATGAAGGACTTGCACAAAAGCTTTGATCTCGCTTTTGATGTGATTAACACAGTGACAGGTGGTATTAACGTCTATGACATCACTAAATATCATGATTACCCAACCCAATTACTGTAATCATTCCTTGGAAGTCCCGACAACATGAAACGCTTTGGCCTAAATCCCGACATTAAATACGGAGGACAAGCCTCTAACGTCTACGAGGGTCTCTATGATGATTTCATGCGTCAGTATGTTCGATTGGTCGAGGAATTATTGGAAGCCAAAGTACCGGTTTTGATCTACAACGGGCAAAACGATTTGATAGTATAAACTCCGGGAACATTCAAATGGGTTGAGTGGGTGCACTATGACAAAGCCTAATAATTCAGGTAGTGATTTAATGATTTAGGAATACTCTTTTGACCCCCTGGAGGGTTAACGGAAAAGTTGCCGGTTTCAACAAGATTGTAGGCAATCTGGAACTGAGAACAGTCAATGATGCTGGACATTTGGTGCCAATGGATCAGGGTGAAGCAGCTCTATAAATGGTCAAAAGCTTTGTGAAAAGAACTCTGATTTGATTGTATGATGATCCACCAATGAAATATAAATTGATATTTGACATCTGATGGAAAAGAAGGAAGAGACTGGCAACATAAAAGTGTTCTGCCGCTTCCGCCCATTCAACAATAAAGAGAAATAAAACGATCCTAATCCGCGTCGTTTGCACCGCATCAGCAACAAGACTCAACTCATAATTAACAAAGACGGACGAGGAGAGGAGATCTCCTTTATCTTCGATAACGTGTTTGATCTTGAAAGCACACAAGAGGAGGTATTCGAGAGAGTGGGGAAGCCCGTGCTGGACAGCATCCGTAATGGTTACAATGGAACTATTATGGCATATGGACAAACCAGTTCTGGCAAGACTCACACAATGCAAGGGTATGATGTTAATGAAAAGGAAAACAGGGGAATCATGCCCCGCATGGTATTAAGTTATTGATGCAGATTGAACAGTTATTCAATGACATCTAGAAATCACCTGATTGGGTGGAGTACAAACTAAAGATATCCATATTCTAATTGTACAATGAAAAGATAAGGGACCTATTGGATGTGTCCAAGAACGACTTAAAGATACGGGAGAGTAAGAAGCAAGGCTACTTTATCTAGAATCTAACTGATCGTTACGTGAGCGACAAACATGAGCTGTTTCGCATCATTAACTATGGTCAGAAGAACAGAGCCACTTGTTCCACCAATATGAATGACAGTTCTTCACGTTCGCACCTAATCTTTCTTTTGGCAGTCAACCAGTTTAATAAAACTGACAATAGTTCCAAGAACAGCAAACTTTATCTCATTGATCTCGCCGGCTCAGAGAAGATTAGTAAGACTGGGGCACAAGGCAAGGCACTTGAAGAAGCCAAGAATATTAACATCAGTTTAACCAATCTTGGTATAGTCATTAAGGCTTTAACTTAAAAGACTAGTAAGGGAGGGTTCGTTCCATATAGAAACTCTAAACTTACAAGCATACTGAAGGATTCACTTGGCGGTAACTCCAAAACCACTCTAATAGTTACTTGTTCTCCCCACTTGTTACATCAACCAGAAACGCTATCCACCTTGCGATTCGGGTAAAATGCTCAGAAGATTAAAAACAAACCTACCATAAATCGTGAGCCCACAATATAGTAGCTTCAAAAAAAGATATAAAAGATGGAGGCCGCATCTGAAGGACAAGAGCTAAAAATAAAAATACTTTAAGAATATATTACCGTTACTTTGGGAGCCAAATTACCCCCCATGAACGGCTTGAAACCAAAATCTGTGGCAGAAATACCTAATCTCAATTAAAAAGATAAGGAAGATAATGCCTAAAATGAGATGGTCAGTTAGAGCAGCGAGCAGACCAATATTACAGATTTCTTTTCCTCTTTGAATGTGAGTCAGATTAATGATTAGGCTTAAAAACGAGTGAAATCGTTAGAGTTATAGTTGGAGAGATATCAAGCTGAGATGAAGTAAGAGATGAACAAACACTACTAACTTAAGAAGCAATATCACTAACTTCACTAAAATCTCACAGACTTGATCAAAGTCAACTTCACCCTTGAAGAACAGCTTTAAGAAAAAACAAGAAAATCTCTTCTGAGCGATAAGTCGTTGCAAAATAATGCTCACTTGATCAGGCTTATCTTTGGATAAATTATGGCCCTGCTTGGCCCAGAAAAATAGCAATAGCTGGAGAATAGCCTGGCGCAAAGTCACTGGTATCAAAAAATTATGGTGGAGGGCGCCTCCTGCTCTGAGTATTGGCAAACTTAAAAAAATGAAATGAATCGTCAATTGCAGGAATTGATGAACGAGTCACGCAATCAAGAAGATATCTAGGACTCGAAAAAAAAGACGGAAGATGAAAGAGCTTTAAAGGATAATTAAAAAATATTGGATTTATAGCGCAAGTTTGATAGTATGTTGGATTAGTACAACCAAATGATGAGTTTGCAGACCACCTGGAAAGCTGAATGCCAGCTCTATGAGTAATTTTTAATCGATGTAGGCGCAAATTGAAGAAAAAGGAGGAGACTATCCAGAACATGGAACACGAACTTGAGAAAGTAAAAGAACAAGTGAATTAATTGACCTATGATGATTATGACGAGGATATCGTATCAGTACGCAGTAGTAAAATTGTAAAACCTTTAAAGGGAGGTAGCTTCCCCTTCCATTGAAGACTATGATTACCTTGTTACTGCTATTTAGGTATCGCAATTATAAAATATAATTAAATTGATAATAATCCTTTGCATTATCAGAATCATTGCCAAAGAATCAGGTCGCCTTTCTTATCAGCTGACGCTAGCATGCTATTCATGAAGGTATAGTTTATAGCTGTGACTGCCCCATCGTGTCCACTTACTCGCTTCATGAAGTCCCCTTTAAACCTGTTCCAGTAGTAGATGCTACCATCACAGTTGCCTGCTAACACCAAGCTTTAGGAAGGAGAAATAGCTGCGTGAGTGGCTGAGTTAAAGAAGTCCTTGTTTTCAAATTTTGCAATTGATTTGTTCATTTTTAGGTCTATGATGTGAATTGAGGAACCCTCCATGCTGGTGACGAGAATTTGATTACGATTGGACATCAAAGTCATCGAAGTTATTGGATAGTCAATTATCCCTGTCATGTGAGATACTGGTTTGTTACCTTGTGTGATGGAGTAGACCCGTACGCTGCCATCAGAATGACCAGTATATACTACGGGTTCAACGTTATTAGACCGCACAACCTTCACACCCCGCCCACATCCCACTGAGAGAATGTTGGAAGCTTTCTCAATATCCCAAACTTTCATCTGCTTATCATCAGAACCACTGACACACTTGTCCTTGGAGCTGCACCATGCAACAGAGTTAACCTTGTCACCATGGCCAGGAAATGAGTGTAATTGCTCGCCTGATTCAGTTCGAAAGATGCTAACAGTTTTGTCAGTTGATCCAGCTAGCAATCTTTCTCCCCCATAATTAAGAGCAATGCTAATGAATATGTTCTAAGCTGAATTTCTGATGGTGGCTGCGGGGCGGAGGTTGTTGATATCAAAAATTTTGATAAGTCTATCGCCTCCACAACTGGCCAATATGTTGCCATTATAGTTGAAGGACAAGTCGTATATCTCGTTTATGTGATATTGCACCAATTTTTTGAGAGGTGTCTTTAAAATTTAACTACTCACGTTCTTCTCTGATTTGTGCTATACTTACTCTTACATAGATATTCTGCTTCCAAAAATACGGGATGTTTTTTTTTCAGGTGCCACCACCTACTTTCCAGGCTTTTTACTCTTTTCTTCAAATTCCTCCCATTGCTTTTTGAGATAGAACTGTTGGGCCTTGAGCTCCTTCTCCTTTTCCATTAGACTTTCCTCCAACTCGTTCATGGAATTCAGTTTTTCAGCCAGAAGGTTCTTATCCTTCATGTAATTCGCCAACAGAATATTGTAATCACCAGATTTAGACTCAAGCTTTTCGAGTAGGACGTTTTTATCCTTCTCTATCTGCTTTATTTATTTCTCCTTATGAGTTAGAGCTTAATCGTAATCCTGATTGGATATCTTAAGAGATGCAATGCTGCTTAGTTGATCGTTATTGAGTCTTTCTAATTCCTCCTTTTTGCGTTACAATTCGCTGATTTTTTCATGCTGTTTCTCGAGAGAGTATTCGAATCGTTCATTTTCGCTTTTAAGTTGTTCGATTCGACTCAGCAATTCCATTTTATCTCTTTCAAGAGTGGAGTTTTCAAAGACTAAGCTCTGGTTTTGTGAGAGGCGCTTACGTTCGAAGGGAATGACGATGGCTTTGTATTGTTGAATTATGGGGGCGTACTTCTGAAAGATGTCCTGACCAACTTTCTCCAGATCTTGAACGAATTGCTAATCAAAATATTGTTCTGCTTTTGTAGTCATAATTATTACAGCAAATAATCATATTACTTAGTTCTAATTCTCTCGGCTGATGAAAATTCTGTGATTCATATCAATATTAAAATGCATGAAGTTAAATAATTTGACTGTAGATTTATATCTGAAGTCATAAAATTATTTAATAAAGCGAAGAAGGGTTTTCTTCGTAATTTTATTTTTAACACTAATGAGTTCCTTCATATTTACTTTCAAACAACAGAATATACTTTTAGATATCATTTCGATGATTTATTTTGGTAAAATTTATTTTGCTGTTATTTGGAACTATTTGATTAACTGACTCAACTAACTCATAAAATTGGGGAAAAATTATCATCATTTCATTAATTCGTTCATTCATTTGTAAACGATCCTTTTTGGTCAATCATTAACAAGAATTAAATTCTATTAGCTCATTTAAAATCAAAAATACTCAAAATAGAAAAATAGAAATAAAGGATCACTGATCTGAACAATATTTTAATTATAATAGAAAGAAGTTCGACTCCAAATAATAATTAAGACTTTTTATGCTTATTTTATTGTATTCGATTCTATTGAGTAGGTGTATCCTTAACTAATATTCGATATTCTTTATAATTATATTTATGAACTATTAACACACACATCAAATTTAGCAAATCTATTAATTCAAGCAATCAAATATTCTTGAATACATCTCACTTGCTGAAACATCTTTCTATTAAAACTCACCTGCCTCCAACAAAAATCCAATACACTTTTAACTGTTAAGCCAATATATCACTAAACTCATCAATTCTTTCATATACGCTTCTGAACGACTTAACAAAGAAAGAAAGACCGATATCCCTTACAACAGCGTAATTTATCATTTATTTAGTATACCATTGTCAACGGAAAAATGGCTAGTGCTCTTTTCACATGTGACATGCGTGAGTTCGTCTATGTTGTTCGATATTAAATGCATCAAAAATATTTTGATAAATTCCCCATCTAATCGTTTTATAACATATAACATGGATAAGGCATTTTTGCACTTCCAGGAATGGTCAACAGTTAGTTTAAAAATAAAGGAATTCTTTAACAACATATTCTGATTAGAAATTCAATTTTCCTAGGCAATGGAATTAAGCTGGGTAAAGAATGGAGTATAAACTCAATCCCTTAGTCGGCAGTTAAATAATTAGACAGTCACCAATCAATTTCTTCCTAAGATGATCCTGAATAATAGATAAATTTAGTTCGAGCAGACTTTAATTATAAAATAAGGCCATCATTGTGAAAAAGTGATCTTTAAAAATTATTTATTGTTATGTTGGTTTTGTAGCTCGAATAAAGATAACTTAAAATCACTGATTTTGATAGTTTGCAAGATAGATATATTTTTGGTGCCTTCAGTTTATTCAAGTCAAAATCAAATACAATCCATCAAACCTTAAAGATAAATTACGATTTTTATGAATACAAATAATAATATCAACTAATCCCCTATCTTTATAACTTTATTACAGCTGCAAATATTTTGGTCTCATGGGGCAGATGCAATGTTGGGAACACAATGAACATATGACAGAATATGACCGCTTATAATTACTGGATTCTTTCCTGCTCGAACAGATATAAGAACTAAGGAAACAAAATTAGACTGACATCTCCATGTCTCGGCAAATTATATACCCCAATCATTCCATTTTCAAGGGAATTATAGGCAAAAATAATAAGAAATGTCAATACGGAGAATTTTACTCTGATGGGCACGCATATTTTGGTTTCTTCTAAGACGACCTTCCTCATGGTTTTGGCATCATTGTTAAAAATTAATGTGAGTACCATCGAGGAAATTTTGAGAAAGGAGAGTTTCATGGAGTTGGCAAAGAATATAGTACACAACATTTCTTTGAGGGATAGTATGAGAATGGTTTTCGTAAAAAAGGTATCCTAAAAACCAGCGAAATATAATACCAGGGTGAGTTTAAACAAAATAAATTTCATGGAGAGGGAAGGATTCTATTTGTTAATGGAGATAGCTATGATGGACATTTTGAAGACGGAAATTTTTATGGGCAAGGACTGCTTACCTTTTCCAATGAGAATACATACGAAGGAGCATTTAAGGAGGGAAAATATCATGGCGAAGGCAAATTTACTTGGGCAGATGGAAGATGCACTGCCGGAATATACTAGCATGGGAAATTAATAACTCGAGAATTTAAAACACCCATGAAAAGCCGTGTGGAAATAAAAGAATAGCACTAAATAGATGTTCGCAAGATCAACTATAAGGAAAGTCGACCTGTGGTCGCACGGGGTAATGGTATGCTTTATTTATTTTGAGTTATTTAATAATAAATTTAATTTTTAAACCTTTTAATTTTCTTTAATTGAGTCTAATATCATTAAGCTTTCTTCGACTTTATCTAAATTTATAAAATTTCACAAATAATTACCCTTGACATGAACAGTGAGGAGGGGTGGGACCTCAAATATAATAAAATTTAATCAACTCAACTCCTGAGAGGAGATATCGTTTACTTTCAAGGACATCTATGGCAATGCGCCAGCAAACATATGCAACTCTTCATCAATTTATAGTCTCGAGAGCAGCAAGAAATCAAGGGCAATAATCTCTATAGAGTCGACAAACTTTAACTTATTCCAAGATAATGGAAGGTTCAGGAGGGAAAAATTTTGCTTAAAGGGCAGGAGCTGGGCTTAGGGCCTATTCATGAAATAGAAGTTGAGGGAATGAAGTCATTCGAATAAATGTAGATAATAAAGCAATAGACATAAAAGGGGCGCAAGGTAGACTATAAAGTTGTCTTGTGCGAACTGTCCAAACCAAAAAAATATTTATTAGTAGCTATATAGTTTTTGTGATTTGATAAAGTTTGATAAATTCGTATTATTTTTGAAACTGAAGTAGAGATGAAAATGAGTGATAAAATATTATGAAAAATGCTAGACTTATAAATGTATTCATCTGATATATGAATCATGATGCTCAAGGATTCTGGGCATTTGCATAACTTGGTCTTTATACGATTGAGCTCTTTACATTTTCATTGATTATTTTATGCTCTGATTTCTCAGCAAGATATGCGATCTTTAACAATTTTATTCTTGAAATCTCCTCGAGTCTCTTTCCCTTACTTTGGGATCATTAGCCACTTTTCTCATAGCAACAATCATACTTCCCCTATTGTTATTTGTTTTCTTCATTTTAATGTAACTATCTGTGACAAGTCTTATTCTTTAGATAATTTATTTACCTAACTCTTTTTGCAGTGTTAAGTATATAAGGTCCATTTTTGATGGTTTAGCCTCCAATGTTTTAACTGGGGTGCAAGCGTTGGCAAGCCTGTAGTATATCAGATAAATTAAGCCAATGAAAATTTTAAGAAACAGGGAGAAAATAATGAGCATCATCAGGGCAAATGTTATATAGAATCTTGGTATTGGTATCTCTGCAAAAGATAACAGAAAAACAGAAGCAATAACATTCCAGATTAGAAATTTAATGACGTGAATCAGCTTTATCATTTTCCATTTTTCCTCTAATTTTTTCTTTTTAGGATTGCTGTCCTATAATCCTTTAGTTCCCCATGAGATATCATCAATACGGCAAAGAGCATATATATTTAGAATCACAAAATAGGAAGGTGAGTAGAATATGAAGGAAATTGAAGCTTTTAGAATTTAATTTAGAGGTGTCAAGTTGCAATACATCATTGAGTAAATGGCTACAGGCATGACATATATACCAAACATTCCTACTATCACATACCTATAGGCTGTAAGCACAATAAGTCCACCAGGGATTGCGTCGATAATAGCAGAATTTGACAACAGGACTATATTAAATAATTATTACATGTTGTATTGTCTGCTAATCCTCGAACCATATCGATCAAAAGTACTAGAAAAATAATTATGGACATAATTCCAAGGGTTGTAGATGCGAAATATATGTAAGGTTTAAACACTAATTTATTGGAGGCTGTGTTTAAACTTAAAAAGATGATGGATCCGATAATAATAGCATAGATAAGATCGATTGTAAAGACGAAAAAGCTTAAAATTTAAGCGGTAGTTTGTGGATCATTAAACACAGGCTGAATGATTTGACTGAGCACATCAGTTTAAAAGGCCACCATTGAAATATGAAGAGTAAAATAAAAAAGAGAAACCGAAAAATATCCCAATACAATCATGAAGTTTAAGTAAATGATTTGTAAAGACAGGAAAATTTCACAGGTTTTATTTTATTTCTCAAACTATTTTTTTTAGTTTTTGACCTTTTCAAAAGCAAAGTAACTACCATTAATCCATCTTTTGCGTTGACCCATCAGCCCATGGACGGTTTTAATAGGGTCCACCTCTGCATAAGCATCAGGCAAAAATACCAAATCTTTTCCATTTTTATGGATTTCCATGCATAAAATTCTATCTTCAGCGAGATATATATTTTAGTTATAGAGCATTTGCTCTTCAGACTCTGGATCCACTCCAAAGACACAACTATAAAGAAATTAAGGAAAGAATACTCGAAAAATAACACTTGATAAAGTGAGGTTCGATTCCTTAATTTCTCCTTCGTTCATCTTTTCTTCAATTGATTTAAAGTATTGCTTTAGCAACTTATCTTTAGCGTTTGCAGGCTGCAAAGCATCCATACTATAGCCAGAAAATGCTCCTGGCAACACATGAATAAATTTAAAGGCGGACTCAAAAGGTTTATCTAAGATGTGAGCCAAGTGGTACTCCATCTGCTGAGCCTTTTGAATATCAACGAAATTAAGAAATGTTTTCGAAAGCCAATCTGCTTATTAATCCTTGAGTACCTCCTCATCTTCCACTCTTTATATTTTTAAACTCATATATCCACATACTCCTCCCACATTTGGATGACTTTTCATATGAGCATACATTTTGTATAGAGCATCAGAAGTTGGCTTTAATCCCACATCCAGAAGGATAGTAAAGCAGGGATTAAGCTCTTTGCAAAAACCATTAAAAAACCAGTTATGTGATGATAACTTTCCACTGTTTTTGTATTTGATGCACATGAATAGATTCATGAATCTATAAAAGCTGTCTTCTTCCCTTTAATCACTGAAATCTTCGTGCTGTCCAGCAAGTGGACTGCTTTCAGATTGACTCCTTGATTCGTAGCTGGGAATATATATTTTTTTGCGAAACGAACCTAAGTAAGCCAAATTCTCTCTGGTTTAAAAATATTGTTGAAAATAAATAATTGCCTTATTGATGGCATCAAAGCCAATAATTTTGCTAAGGTGTGGATTGTAAGCATATTATTAGATAATTTGCTCCTTGGTAAGTCTCTAAAATTAAAGCGACTACGCATGACTTTGAGCAGTTTTTAATTTATGGGCTTTGGCTAAAGGCACGAAGAAGTCGCTCTGAACTTGAGATGGCAGTTTATCATAAATGAATTGAACCTTGCTAATATTAGATCTCAGCTTCTCTAATTAAATTTTTAATTTTTTATAGTCGCTGTAGTAGCTAAAGATCTTTGAAAACCTTCTCTCTTCTCTATCGGCCATTTCACGAGTATTGAATAAAAAGGCATTCATATTTTTATCTGCAAATCCTTCTGAAACAAAAGGACTTTAGTCAGCATCTTTTGTCTGTTCCAACTCTTTTTATATATCTTAATTTGAATATGACTAAGTGTTATTTTATCCAAGAAACATAAAGCTCTACCTCTAAAGTTCTTCAAAATAGTCTATGACTGTGGCATGCACCTTTTATATACCATCTAAAACTACTATAATTGCTATTGAGTCAGGCTCCACTCCTGAATTAATGATTTTTTTCACATTATCTTATATTCCCTTTATTGTATCTTTAAGCATTGTTTTCGTTTCAGTATACATGCAGACACAAATGGCTAACTACAACTTATTCTCGCTTTGCCGAAGAATATTTTTTTATGAGCCTGCAGATTAACTCTTATTTTATTCTGGAATTTCAGCTCTGCTCTTGAGAAACGATAGAAGATTATCAGTGTTATCAAGTCTCATTTGCCTTAAGCTTATATTTTGAGGCTGAAACGGTTTTATGTGGACAGGCACATATGTATTGACGAAGATGGACTATTATTTTACAGCAATCATTAGACCTTGTGGTAATGATCCAACTGGAGCCGCCGGTTAAGTTGCAAGTTCATCTTTTTTATTCTAATCATCACCAATTTTTTCGAGTCCAACTTTCACACTATTAGTCTTGAGCATAATTTAGATTGGCTTCAAGAAAACCTTGTGGACGATGTCTCCTTGATTAACTTTTTAAAGAACCAGCCTTTCAAAATTGATTTAACGCAATTCCGACATAGTATCTGTAAAGATTATGAAGATTGATAATTGAGTATGCTTTATTTTGGTAGTATACAATGCCAAATTAGAAAGAAAGTAATTGATAATTTTGATTATATATTAGAACATCCAATCTAAGAGGCGTCCTGACAATATCACATTTAAATAATTTCTACTCTATTTTGATATAAACTGTTGTTATTATATTAAGTTTAGTTTTTAATTGTGTCTTTATTGAACTTCATCGTCATGATAAAATCAATCTGTAATTATTAAAATCTGAAAAATTATTGAAATCATTGAATGCAATTATAATCGATCAAGCATTTATTCTCTAGCCAAATAAAATTGCAATAATGCTAAACGAAACAATCAATATTCAATTCATATTGTTATTCTGTATTTGTCATCATTCAATTACACCGATAAGATCAATATTAGTCATTGTTTATACTTTTGCCTTTGAGCTCTTTGCCTGATTTGAATCATTTTATTTATATTTTATTCATATTTATTCTTAATAATAATGGGAAATGAAATGTGCGGCTCTTAGCAAATAGACTACAAGCCTCCGATGAACGCAATCAGCTCCAAATATCACCCTAGTAATGCTATAAACTTCAAAGAAGTATATGTAGATTATCTCAAATATCCTTAAAAATATGCCTACATCCTGAGTTATCTCCGCAGCAGCCATTAGTAATTTATTGATTAATTTTTTGATGGTGTCAATTAGCCTGCAATGGTTTTTGGTACTGATGTCTTGAATTAAATCAAAATCATACCAGCTTGGTCGAGAATTACACAAATAGTCAAAAAGGAAAATATATAGTTAACAGATACTTTTGTAAAGACAAAATCACAAATAGGTTCTGTTGCCAATTTGTATAGAATTCTTTAATGGATTGTTAGTCAACCTAAACTGAGGGAGAATATCTTTACATTTGAGAAGGCGTCACTAGAGGGTTTAGTTTTAGTCAATTTGCCATTAAAAGGATCTCATGACGATCCTGTGTAAATAATTACAGATAACTTAATCCCAATGAGCAGCAATAAATTATAGGATTATCTCTTCAATGTACCAAACACTTCAACTGTAGCTATGGCTTTATTGTAAAAGGCATTGGCTAAAGCTCTTGGTTCTTACCAACGACTCCACTAAAAGACAATGAGCAAAATCTTTGAGATGGTGATAGGAATTCCGGTTTGTTTATAAAATATGAATGCCCCAAATGAGTTTAAGATGCTTTGCAACTATTATAATCCTGAATACTTTATAAAATCTGTACAAATCAATCTAAAAACTTACAGATCAGAATACATAAAATTTTCAATTGATAGGGACGCTCTTATTGCGCTCAGTTCATGGCAGACTGATGAAGAACAATAAATATAATAATTAGGAGGAAGCGCCCGTATAGTTATGGAGTTGATTTTAGTAACAAGCAATGCTAGTTCGCGCGTGGGCTATGCTTCGAAGTTATTTAACACCACCAAAACTGGTAATTATATTATTATTCAGTTGTTAGATCTTCAACTCCAGAGTAGTAGAAATCTCTTCATAATGGGAGTCCCTTCTTGCATTTAGTGAAAGGCACCTATATAATTCATCTATTCGCAAGATCATTAAAACTCTAAGTAACTACAAATATAATAGCGTATTCTTCGTTATAAATAAATCTAACTTATCGAAGATAGACTTCAGATTTGCACGACATCAAAATGAAAATGGTAGAAAACACTTTTGCCCAACGATATCAATAATTACAAAAATTCAAATAAAACTATCGAGTACTGAGTCTATTCCTGAAGGACGGATATCGATGTATCCTTTGCATAAAAAATGAATAAAAAAAGACCATAAGGGCAACAATATCAATTAAATCAAATTATCGGCATCAAATTAAATTTTAATAATGTGAAGAGTATGAGATTGAAGTTTAAATTTTTTCGAATTCCAAAAAGTTAATTAGCTTCATCAAAATCACGGAGGAGGAAGTTGGCAATTTCTACAGTATAACTGTCTCCTTTAACTGATATTTACTCTGTATTATTTTATAGTCAGTCATAAAATATCAAAGATTAAACCCAGTATTGTTGTCACTATTTCCAGAAGCCAAATCACGAGTTCAGTGGCAACTGCCAATATTATTGATAGTGCCTCCATCATTCGGAAGATGAATTATTTGAAATAACGTGCATCTGCTACCAATATTAACATGAAGATGATGGCCAAAAGACCTGTTAATATTTGCAATTGAATTATCTTGGGATTCTTTTTGTGGAAAGATGGCACATGAAAATCTTAACGGTAGCTATTAAGTGTCATTAAATTGCAATTATAATTTAATCATGAAACAAAAACAATATTTTAGCTGATCTACAATTATCTATTTATGATGTCAATATTATCAGGAAAAAAGTAATTCAAGGCAATGATAGATCATTTTTGAGTCAACGATTGACTACCTACCATTGCTAAATTTCTGAGCTTCAAATTGGAATCGCCCATGTATCTTTCCTTTGCTTGCTCATACTCTCTAATTAGGTAAGGATTAGTAATGCCAATCTTGAAATCGATTGGATTTGTAATTGGGTTGTGAGTTTGTTTGGCGTCCATTGACGTAGACATTGAATAAGCCTTATTGCGAGTTTGCGTCTTGAGCTATTCATCATAGCGTCGTTGTTATTCCTTTTTACGATTTCTCTCCATTTGTTCGAATTCCATTGTATTTAACTGATATCGTGCAACTTGATGATGGTATTCCTGTTCCTCCTCTTTTTATCTAGATTTCTTGCGATGACTCTCTTCAATTTGATTTTATAAAAAACTCTTTAGCATATCTTTGTCCTCCTTCATTTTTAGAGCACGCTTTTATTGCTCCCTTACCACTCGCTGCTGATAATCCTAAATTTCCTTTGATTAAAATTGGTTTCGTTCGGTTAAGCGTTGACCGTCACTCACAGCGGCCTTGTTGAGATAGATATTATGCAGTTTATCTTGATTTTCCATGAATTGAGTGTAGTATTGCTTATAGACGGAATCTTTTTGCGTTTCGACTTGACCTCGAATCTTGACTTTATTATTATACTATTCTTTGTCCCTCTATCTTTGTTCCCTCTCCCGCATTTTCATTTGCTATCGCATTGCCAATTATTCTTGGGCAAATCGCCTTTGCTCGTCGATCTGCTGTTTGCGCCTCATTTCATCATCCTCAAATGATCGACGATTTTTCTCAATCATTTGTCTCTCTTCCTCAACTATCTTTTTTCGGTCTTCATGATTTTTATATTTTTTTTCCTCACTCATCTGTATATATTCGTTTCCTAAGGAATGCTTAAAGTCTTTATCATTAAGTTTTTGCTGATAGATTTGCTGTTGCATATAATTTTGATTTTTTACTATTTCTTCTAGTTCCCTGTGCTTACTGAGAAGAGCTTGTTGACGTAGTTAAAGTTTTTGCCTTCGGCTATGATCGTAGTCATCCCTAAATGATAAGTCAGGTACTTGACAATCTTGTTGTCTAGATATTTGATTTACGCATTGTTTTAATGAATGTCAGATTCTACTTGTTTTCTTAGAGTTTGATATTGCTAAGCTTGTTGCTATTCGCTATTGGTTCGTTGTCTATAGTCACTGTACATATAAGTTTATTAGCAATAATTATATTCAGTTATACAAATGGTAAAGATTAGTTGTAAGGAATCTAACTCATCCAATCCACAATGTTAGAACTCTTGAGTAACTTTTGTAAATTTTTATAGCTTGCTTATTCTTTAATATTTTAATCTAATAAAAAATATAAACGATTTCAAATTAAAAATGATTTAATTAGCGTTAGAAAATTGCAATTTATGTTTGTCATATTAATATATAGATTTCATTTGAAATATAATCCAATTTAACTTATTTTCCTTTTTAAACAACTAAATTCATTCATTATTAAATTAGTTTAACATTCACGCGCATTATTAGAATTTTTTTTGAAAAAGTAAAAGAAAAATAAGATTTCTTCAAAGCATTGAGAATGTAATTTTGAAATTAAAAATTAAAGGAAATATAATTTGAAGTTATCTTATCAAATGTAAACTCCGTATGAAGAGCTCAGTATATTTTACTCTTTAATTTTTGCCTCTAATGCCAAAACAATATAAATTTTCAACAATCACTGATGAATGAAATTAAACCCCTTATGGCTAATAAAAAGACTTACAAATCCATGATTAAAATCTGTCTCATCATTTGGAATATTGCCTTATCTTCATTTTACTTTGGATATTGCATTGTATACCTAGGATCCATCGAAATACAAACTATCAAACAAATATTTGGAATAACTGTCGGTGACAGCGTAGCTCAAGGACTGCTAAACGGGTGTATTCCTATTGGAGCTCTTGTTGGAGCTCTGAGCAGCTCTCTTCTTATTTCAAGATTTTCAAGAAGGTAATCCGTTACTAACTCAGAAAATGCCTGCTTATTATCAACGCTTTTGCTTTTGTGGTTGGAGGTCTAATTTACATCGAAACTTTTCCCACTTTAATGGCATTCAGGCTTTGTCAAGGTTTTTGTGTTGGATTTTACAGTGCTATCGCTCCTTTAATCGTCAAATAGCTCTCACCCAATGAAATTTCTGGGACTCTCGGATCTTTTGTTCAACTGAACGTTGCAATTGGAGTTTTCTTTGGTATCTTTTTTACTTATCTTTTAAAAAAGATAACAGGCGATTAAAGTGGAAATGACTTTTGGTATTTCGTATTCGGATTAACTTAAATTATAATATTAATCCAAACTTTCGTTCTTATATTCATCTTTCCCTACGAAACACCGAAATATCTTTTGTTGGCTGGAGAATAGGAAGAGGCAAAAAAATTAATAGCAATAATTTATTAAGAAGAGTTCGTATAAGCAATTCTCAAATAGAAAAAAGCAGACATCATATCAGCCGTCAAGAAAGTATAAGTTCAAGTATTATTGTTATTATTTAGTTTGACCATTCAAAAAAAAGAAATCCCATTACTATTGTTGTTGCTATACACCTCGCAGTGCTTCAGCAATTTTGTGGAATCAATGCTGTAGCCGTTTATGGAGGAACTATAGCTGGTCAAGCGACATCGGGATAACTTTAACTTATTATGCCCTCATTAATAAATTTTTAACAAGTCTTAACATGTGCTTTCACCTCATATCTTTTAATAAAATTTGGAAGAAAAACTATACTACAACTTGGAACACTTCTTGAAGGAATTGCCTGTGGACTTATCATGATTGGATTTTTAGTAAAGGACTAGAATGAATAAGTCGGCCAAGTACTTGTCCTGATTGGTCTCTTTATGTTTATGGCAGTTTTTGGTTTATCTTTAGGTCCTGTGGTATGGCTGTACATTCCTGAGATAGTTCAACCAAAAATTGTACCCTATTCAACAGCTAGCAATTGGATTTCGGCATCAATAGTTATTATTCTATTTCCCATAATAACGTAAAATATCCTGAACGGCAATCCGGGCATCCTTTTTATCTTTTTCACAGCATGGTGTCTAGGCTCCCTAGTATTCAATCATTTTTTCATCATTGAAACCAAAGATCAATCTTAAAAGGCCATAGGCGAAGAGTACGAAAACATTAGGCTTTGCTGATATGATGCTAATTTAACTTATTTGATGATCTGTAATTAATTAAAAATAATTTTATAAATTC
>Ga0302185_10000792_pt1 | contig 23515 bp, 23 predicted proteins | sample II_Bog_E1_1_FD_200231 | JGI IMG/M metagenome (GOLD analysis project Ga0302185, IMG submission 200231) | Peat permafrost microbial communities from Stordalen Mire near Abisko, Sweden - II_Bog_E1_2 | ecosystem: Environmental > Terrestrial > Soil > Wetlands > Peat | place: Sweden: Abisko... | reverse complement strand
CGCCTTATCCAGTTCTGTCTGGAAGTGCTGCATGGCAGTAGCGGTGAGCATCTCACTCAAAAAGAGGATGATGAGCCAACCCGCACGCTTCTGGATCATGGTTGCAAAACCCGTCTTTACGTACGGAAGGTCCAGTGATTCAAGACCACCAAACTGCTGCATATCCTTGGTGTCTTTTTCTTCGGCCTCGTCTATCACATCATCTATAGTTACCACACCCATTACCACGTTGTTACTGTTGGTTACGGGCAAGGCCACGCGATCGTATTCTTTAAATTTCTGGATGGCGTCTTCGATGCTGTCTTGTATATCCAGCTTCACATAGAAGCCGTCCATGATATCTTCTATTTTCTTTGTAAGATCGTTCAGTACCAGGCGCCTGATGGGAATGTCGTCTACGAGCTTACCGTTACTGTCTACCACGAATATCACATTAGCGGCAGGTGTATCGGTATAAAAACGGCGCAGGTGCTCAATGGCCTGTCCGATGGTCCATTCTTTTCTTACTGTGGTAAAATTGGTATTTATCAGGCGTGCTACACTCTGCTCGGGGTAGCCGAGGAGATCGTAGGTGGCAAGCCTGTTTTTATCATTAAGAAGGTTGAGGAATTCGGTAACTTCTACCCCATCCAGCGTATCAAAAAAGGCGATACGGTCGTTAGATTCGAGATTATTGAGGATATTAGATACCTGGGCCCGCGGCAGTTCTTCCACTACGCCGATCTGCAAAACATGGTCGAGGTAAGAAAATATCTTTATCTGTATCTTCTCAGGTAATGAAAGAAAGGTATTAATGGCATGGTCGGTGGGCAGGGAAGCCAAAAGCTTGGCTACCTGGGCAGGATAGTCTTCATCCTTGCTGTGGTGGAGCAACTCGCTGAGGTCGCCTTCCAGAATTTTCTCCTTTAGATCCTGAACCAGCATTGCCATCCATGTTTAAATGATTTAGAATAGGAACTTTACTGAAAGCATGCCCGCCTGCAAATTTTTTGAGAACGGGCAGGCAAAATTAACCCTATTTCGGTAGCAACAAACATTTAATTTTTTTCTTTTCCGCTTTCAGAGTTAAATATTTATTAAATGAGTATCCGAAGAGTCAAAGGGTATAATAAGTGCCAGAAATTCTAAGAAAGACTAATGCCAGTAATACGGTTAAAGTGTTTGGTATTTGTCGTTTTTAATGGAATATTATAAACGAGGCATGTGGCACCAATAAAAATGTCACGAAATTCAATTAGTTGGTTTGCTTTTCGCAATTCATGATAAATTTCTGCCGCTTTTATCGCTACTTCATTGTTAAAAGGAAGAATTGTGATGTCTTCCGTAAGTATTTGTATATCCTTTTTCTTTTCATCGGTTGTAGCACCCATATATAATTCGTACAAGGTGACCGCTGAAATATAAAGAGTTGCTCCGGGTGCTATTGAATATAAAATTGTTTTGGTCTTGTCTTTAGACCGAAGATGTTCTATAAAAACCCTGTATCTATTACCATACCGGGGGATGCCATTGTTCAAAATGTTTTCTATTTTCTTCAAACACTTTTACATCGTTTTCACTCCAGGTTGAAACGGAAAGTATTTTCTTTTTATAATCACCAGAAGGTGCCGACTGCTTAACTTCTTTATTCTTACTAAACAAAAAGTCAATAAAATCCTGTACCTCTTTCTTTTCAAAAGGGCCGAGCAGATCGTATTTTAATGTGTTATCCATTGAAAAGATTTTGTTGCTTATTGACATTCTAAAGATACGAAATATTATTTTTACAACTCTATACACACATTCTTGGGTTCGGTAAAGAAACGAAGTGCATCCCAGCCACCTTCACGGCCAATGCCGCTGTTTTTAAAGCCGCCAAATGGTGTGCGGAGATCGCGCAGGAGCCAGCAGTTTACCCATATGATACCGCTATATACCTGCGCTGCAACACGGTTAGCACGGCTCACATCCTGTGTCCAGATGGTAGCTGCAAGGCCGTATTCGCTGGTATTGGCCAGCATGAGGGCTTCTTCTTCATTGCTGAATGACTGGAGGGTAACGACAGGGCCGAATATCTCTTCCATATTGGTGCGGCAGTGTGGGCCAAGACCTTCAATAATGGTGGGCTCTATGAACAACCCATTAGTACAGCGACCGGTAAGGGTTACTGCATTACCACCTAGGAGTATTTTGCCACCTTCCTGTTTTGCCAATTCTATGCAACCGAGGACTTTATCAAAGTGCATTTTGCTGACAACGGCTCCTTGTTTTGTAGAATCATCCAGCGGGTCGCCATTGGTAAGTTTTCTAGCACGGGCAATAAATTCTGTTTTGAACTTTTCGTAGATGCTTTCTTCTACCAGGATGCGGCTACCGCAGAGGCATATCTGCCCCTGGTTGGCAAAGGAAGACTGCAGGGTAGTGCGCATCATTTTGTCCCAATCGCAATCGGCAAAGATGATGTTGGGGTTTTTACCGCCAAGCTCTAACGATACCTTTTTGAACATGGGTGCAGCAGTTGCGGCAATGTCCTTGCCTGCGCGTGTGCTGCCTGTGAACGATATGGCCTTAATATCAGGATGTGCTACAATGACTGAACCACAATTAGGGCCTGTGCCGTGCACAATATTCAACACGCCGGGTGGTAAGCCTGCTTTTTGACAAATGATGCTGAGCAGGTAGGCCGTCATGGGTGTGACCTCGCTGGGCTTTGCTATTACGCAATTGCCAGCGGCAAGGGCTGGGGCTATTTTCCAGGTAAAGAGGTATAAGGGTAAATTCCATGGGGAGATGCAACCTACTACGCCTATAGGCTGGCGCAGGGTATAGTTGATGGCTTTATCTTCCATGTTATGGCTGTCGGTGCTGAAGTGCATGATGCCGGTGGCGAAGAAGCGGAAATTGCTGGAGGCACGCGGTATGTCCACGCGCTTGCTGAGCGAAAGTGGTTTGCCATTGTCATTTGTCTCCGCAAGGGCGAGCGCATCGAGGTTATCATCAATAAGCTGGGCGATGTGGTTGAGTATTTTAAAACGCTCTTCAACCGGCGTAGTACTCCATAACGGGAATGCAGCACGTGCTGCGCCGATGGCTTCTTCCACGTCTTTAATATCACTATCGGGCGTCTGGCTGTATACCTCGCCAGTGGCGGGGTTGATGTTATCTATGTAGTTGCCGTTGATCGGGGCTTGTAATGAGCCGGCGATGTAATTGGCTATATGAGATGGAGCAGTGAGATTCATTGTTATAAGTTAAAGGAATATTTTAAGTTGGCAATAACTCAAGTTTGAAAAAAGTTGCTAACAGTTTGTCTGTAGTAATAAATAAACTTGCGTTGCCTGCTAATGACACGGAAGTCGCAAGTTGAATACTATCCAGTGTTCTTAAACCTTGTTTACCATATTTGGTTATAAGATTTCTGGCTTGTTCGTTAATGATCGCATCACTTGGAATAAAGGTGTATTTACCAAAATCCTGTTCAAATAAATTGAGAATTGCTTTGGCTTGCGATTCAGTTAATTCTTTAATTCGGACCTTTTTCCAAATGGTAGAGGCAAATTCGATTTTTGCTATTTCAGAAAGGTAAATGGTAGTGATATTGTAATCGGTAAAAACACGCTCAATAATATCCGTATCAGATTCTTTATGGTAAAGTTTAAATAAGGAAGAGGTGTCTAAAAATATTTTCATAAATCGCTACGTCTTTCTTCGATCAATGTATCGCTTAAAGAGCCGGAATAATCCTCTAATATCTTTTGACCCTGAGCGAACGAAAAATCAGATAATGATAAACCTTTTTCAGTAGACGGCTCTATTTCATCCAGGAAAGTTATAATAACGCGCACAGGGTCTTTCGAGGAAACTTCCCTGTCTAGTTTTACAAAACCATTTTGATATGTGCCAACAATTGCAACCATAAACCGTTTATTATGCTATCAAATGTACGAAAATGTTATGAGGGACTCAAATTATGGTGTAACCTCTGACTTATAAACGTTTTCGCGGTTATGGTCTACCGGGACACCGAGCGATTCGTAAATGAAATCCTGGGCGGTGGTGCGCACGTTTAGTTTATTAATCTTGGTGTTAGCGCCGGAAGGATAAACCCTGTTGGACAAGAACACAAAGACAATACCGGTGGCAGGGTCGGCCCAGACACACGTGCCAGTGAAGCCCTGGTGTCCGAAAGCAAGGCCGCTGCAACGGTCGCCCGCTGCACCTGCATTATCTTCCTCAGGCAACGGTTTATCAAAGCCGAGGCCGCGGTGGCTGATCTTGCTGTTGTAGGCGGTGAAGTAATCTACGGTTGTGGCTTTGAAATAGCGCTTGTTGCCATAAATACCTTTATTGAGCAACATCTGGAATATGGCTGCTACATCATGAGCGGAAGCGAATATACCAGCGTGGCCGCCCACACCACCCAGCATTGCAGCACCGGGGTCATGCACATAGCCGCACAATGTCTGGCAACGGAAGGTGGTCTCGATCTCGGTAGGGGCTATTTGTAAAGTATCAAATTTCTTTAGCGGGTTGTAAGTGATCCTTTTCAGGCCCATTGGCTTGTAAAATTCTTCATCGGCATATTTATCAATGGTCTCGCCGGTGATCTGATGCACGATGGCCGCAAGGAAAAAATAGTCGAGATCGCTGTATACCATTTTGCCGGCATTGTCAAGGCCGCTGGCATATATCTTGCCCCACATAGTGTCTATATAATCGCTACGCAGGTATACATCTTCAGCAACATGAATATTGAAAGCATCAGAAGCTGTTCTCCGGTATAGGTTGCTTTTCAATTTACCATTGTCATCCACCACATCTTTATAAAAAGGTATCCAGCCTTTTAAACCTGCCTGGTGCAGCAGTATATCTCTTATGTGCAGGCCCGCTTTGTTTGTGCCCCTGGCCTGCGGCAAATAATCGCCTATGGTTTTATCAAGGTCCAGTTTGCCTTGTTCATAAAGCCTCATAACAGCTAAAGTGGTTGCGAGTACTTTGGTGCACGATGCCATATCATACATAGTATTTGTATCAACAGGGTGCATCTTATCATAACGGGTATAGCCGAAAGCTTTATCATAAAATACCTTTCCGTTAATAGCAGCCAGCACGCGGCAACCAGGAAAAACACCATCGGCTATGTTGCGTGCCATAAACATATCCAGGCGGTCGAGAGCTGAGGGTTGCACCACTCCAGCCTCAGCAGGGAAAAATACTTCTTTCAGTTCATTGGTTCCTTTAACTACGGCGGCTTTAGGTGGTGCAGGGCATACGCTCTGGCCGTTGACACATGCTGTGACGGGCAGCTTGCCTTTTGTTTTTATTTTCTTGAGCAGAATGTTTGCTACTGCATTTTCTACGAGGGTATCATCTTCATACGCTACCATTACAGATCCGGCGCCGCAGAAGTATTGCTGCGCATAGGCATTGCCAAGCAATACTACCATCACATTGTTCCTGCAACCCACTACTTGCAGAAAATTTACTGCCTCATCGCTCAGGCCGTAGTTATTGGAGGGAGAGAAGTTGAGATTATGGACGGCAATAATTGTGACGTCATACCTTGCGAGGCCAGCCAATATCTTTTGTGCCGAATCGGCAGGGCTACCTTTAGGTAACCATTCGGGTTTTATGTTGTCAAATTCATCTTCCATGCGCTCGTATAGCGGGGTTGATTTGCTCGCATTGATGCCCACATACCCTATGCGCATATTCTCGTTGATCTTTTTCAGCACGAGGTTGTCGTCTCTTACCAGCGTTATAGCAGCTTTTGCGGTAAGTGAGCGGAAGGTATCTACATATTTATTGAGGTCGCCAGTAATATTTGTGGTGTCGATATCTTTCCAGTTAGAAAGGTTGGCATCAAATTTTGCAGCCAGTATTTTTTTTACGCTTTTCTCGAGGGCTGTTTGGGGAATGATATTACTATCGATGGCGTTCTTGATCTTAGTGAGTGCAGCAGGCACATCCTGCGGAAATAACAGCACATCGTTGCCGGCTTCAAATGCCCGAAGATCGGCATCGCCTGCGGGGAAGTATTTTGTGACGCCCTGCATGTTGAGGGCATCGGTAAATATGAGGCCGTTAAAGCCAAGCTGGCCTTGCAAGAGGCCGGTTACTGCATTTTTAGAAAGTGTGGTGGGTACATGAGCTGCTGTGTCGAGCGCAGGCACTTCGAGATGTGCGACCATTATACTCTTTACTCCGGCGGCAATCATTTGTTTAAAAGGATATAGTTCTATTGAATCCAGTTGAGGTAATGTTCTTTCTACCAGCGGAAGGTCTTTATGTGAATCGACGCTGGTATTACCATGGCCGGGGAAATGTTTGGCACAGGCCATTACGCCATTCCTCTGCAAGCCGCGCATGAAAGCGATGCCCAGTTTTGACACCCACACTTTGTCCTCGCCGAAGGAGCGTGAGTTAATGACGGGATTGGCGGGATTATTATTTACATCTACGTCGGGAGCGAAGTCAATATTCACACCCAACCTCTTGCATTGTAAGGATATAGCGCCACCTATGCGGTATACCAGCTCCGTGTCGCGTGTCGCGCCCAGCATCATTTCGCGGGGATAATTTTTTACACTGTCCAGCCGCATGCCTATACCCCATTCGGCATCCATGGCGATGAGTAAAGGAACCTGTGCAGAATCCTGGTAACGATTAGTAAGAACCGCCTGCCTTATGGGGCCGCCCTGCATGAATATGAGTCCACCAACCTGGTGATCATGTATCAGTTTTGTTACCTGCTCTTCGTTATAATTCTTGCCGCCTGAATAGGCCGCTACCATAAACAGCTGGCCGATCCTTTCTTCTTCGGTAAGCTTATTATACACACTATCAACCCAGTGATTTTTAGCAGCAGTATTGTCTACAGGTTTACTTGTTGCTACCGGTTTATTGTTTACGGTTTTCGATCTGTTTTTCTGTGCAGAAACATTACCGGTGATAAATAAAATACCAAGCGCAATTAATATAACGCGGTGGAATGAACTCATAGAACAAATTTAATCTGATTGTGGCGCAAACTATAAAAAATAGGCGCACTGCGCTAAAAATAACTATTCTTTGATAGATATAACTCACAAAGATTGCACATGCAATAAACCCGGCATTATTTTATTGGTCTAAAACGCTAAATAATATATTCTTCCATGAGAAATTTACTTGTTTCTTTTTTAACTATGCTGCTGCTTTCCTGCATGACAATAACGGCCGATGCCGGTTTTGTAGTAAATAAAAACGCTAATGTATTCAACACATCTACAGTTAAAACTACGGCTAGTGCTAACACAATAGTAACCAATGAAAAACACAATAGTTTCTTTTCGTGGTTGCACCCATATGGCCATGGTGGCGGGCGCAGGGAGGCGAGGATAGCTTTCTTTTTTGCAATGTGGGGGCTGTTATTTGCACCGTTAGGTATACTTGCTATAATTCATGGCGCACGTAGTTTGAGACGGGCCAGGGGCCGTGATGATGGATTGGCAATCACCAGTATAATAATAGGCGGCCTGGAAGTACTGGTGATGATCCTTTTTATCTTCTTGTTTTTCCTGTTTTTTATATAATAGCTAAAGGAAAAGCTATCTGGCATCAAAGTCTATTACCACGCGCTCAGTGCGAGGATGCGATTGGCAGGTGAGCACATAGCCCTTTTCCACTTCATCATGTTCGAGGGCGTAGTTTACTTCCATTTCCACTTCGCCTTCGGTTACCAGTGCACGGCAGGTGCAGCATACACCGCCCTTGCAGGCATAAGGCAGATCGGCACCGGCCTTTAGTGCAGCATCGAGAATGCTTTCACCATTAAACGGAACTTCCATATCAAAGGTTGTACCATCCAGGGTGATGCTTACTTTGCTGGCAGGGCCGTTGGTATTTTTATGACTTGATGCCCATTTTTCATGGGCGGCTTTAGGCTGGTCGGGTGAGGTGAAGAGCTCTATATGTACATGGCCTGATGGCATGCCGAGATCTATGAGTTTCTGCCGCACGGAAAGGATCATGTCTTCAGGCCCGCATATAAATGCTTCGTCGGTTGTAGTGACATCAATAAGCGTCTTGCAGAATTCGCCACATTTTTCGGCATCTATACGGCCACTGAATAGCGGTATGTCCATGTATTCACGGCTCAGGACGTGGTATACACGCAGGCGGAGCATGTATTTATTTTTGAGGGCTTCTATGGCCTCGCGGAAAATGATAGAGTTCTTGGAGCGGTTACCATACACGAGTGTAAAGCTGCTGTCAGGCTCTTCTTCCAGCACTGTTTTCATGATGCTCATGATGGGCGTAATACCGCTGCCTGCAGCAAAAGCCAGGTATTCTTTATGTTTGGTCTCTGTTTTCTTAGCGGTGAAACTGCCCATTGGCGGCATTACATCCAGCACATCGCCGGCTTTGAGTTCGCCATGCGCAAAGGTGGAGAATTTGCCTTGCTCTACTCTTTTTATTGCTACTCTTAACTCACCATCTTTGGGTGTGGAGCAAATGGAGTATGAGCGGCGCACCTCGGCATTATCAAAGTGGCGACGGAAAGTGAGGTATTGGCCCGGAGCAAACTTGAAGTTCTCTGCTAATTCAGCAGGTACCTCCAGGGATACGGAAACACAATCAGCCGTTTCGGGCCGCACGTCTTTGACTTTTAGAGGGTAGAATTTGAGAGCAGACATAAATGGCTGCAAATGTACAAAAAACAGCCACAGCAAATATTTTGCCCTGCATAACATATAGAATTGTTGTAATAATATCATTTAACTTTTACCGACCAATCGATTAACTTTACTACCATGAAGGATATTCTGTACAAATTATTTTTTGGCAAGCCGGAATATAATAAGCCGCTCAATATCACGGCATATCATTCATACAGTATAAACGTAAGAAGGATCTGGAACAATGAAAAGCATCATGATATAGGATTTGAGAAAATACTGAGGTTGTTCCTGGTATCCTCTCAAATTCTTTTTCCCGGTTTGCACATCAGAAACGTTTTCGGAAGGTTCGGTGTAGTAAAAAGGAATGTAGCTATTGAGTTTTATGTGATCCTGAAAACGGCGCTACCTGTAGTTTTCCTGGTAACAGGCTTGTATAGGCATATGGCCACCGTGATTATTTCTTCATACTTGCTTGTTGAGACGATCTGCTATGTGGCCTCGCTCATTTTTGTGTCTGATATGTTTGTGCGGCCGCGTTCTTACCGGCGCAATATCCTGATGCTTTTTTTCAATTACATGGAGATATCCTTGTGCTTTGCTGTTATCTATGCGGGCCTGCACCTGCTGGGCGATAAGCCGCTGGTGGCAATGGATTACATATATTTCAGTATTGTTACCTCTACTACCATAGGATATGGAGATATGCACCCCGTTAATCATTTGGGGCAGCTCATGGTCTGTATCCAGGCCGTAATGGTGGTGGCGTTCATTGTGCTGTTCTTAAATTTCTTTGGTTCAAAGGTGGAAACCCTGCATAATGAGGAGGAATAACCATAATTCTCACATTCTTAACACACTTATTTAGGTTTGTCAAATATTTTACGTACATTTGCCCTTTCTTAATCAATTTATTTAAAAGACAATGCAAGAAGGAACAGTAAAATTTTTCAATGAAACTAAAGGATTTGGTTTCATTTCTCCATCAAACGGTGGACAAGACATCTTCGTACACGTATCTGGCCTTATGGACGAAATCCGTGAGAACGATAAGGTGACTTTCGAAGTTCAAAATGGTAAAAAAGGTTTAAATGCTACTAATGTTAAGGTTATCTAACATTATATATTGCTTTTAATATCATTTCCAAAAAACCCTCCGGCGCTCCCGGAGGGTTTTTTCTTTGGTTTTTCTTTCGCCAACGTTCCTTACTTAAAGATTATTGATTATTTTGCGTACCTGTCTTTAAATTAATCACAGGTTTTATTACTTTTACCCGAAGAAATAATTTTTATGATAACAAAATCGCTACAAAAGATCATCCTGATATGCCTGATGGCAGTGCCTGTAAGCGTGTTCGCGCAGACAAACACACCATTACCCAATACACAACCGATCAACAGGTATGACCTGCTGGATAAAACATGGTGCTTCGTAGCCATGAAATGCCCTGATAAGATAGGTTCTGAAGGGCAGTATATCCATTTTCTTTCTACGCTGAAACTTACTGCTACCAATAGCAATAATATAAACTATGGTACTTATGTAAAGATGTATAAGGATATGCGTGATAATCCTAAAGAAACCGGTACTTATTCGCTGACTACCGATGAGGTAGGCAACCTTGTACTTACCCTGAAGAAAAACAAGACCGGTACGACAGCAAAATATATGGTGCCAATGGTAGAGACCAATCACCTTACTCTCATCAGGACTGATGATGAAGAAAAGTGCAATATAACATATGCGGTAGCACCTTAATAAAAATATTTCCCCAAACAGAAAGCCCGGAATTGATGTTCCGGGCTTTTTTTATGCGCTGATATTATACTTAGGTTTTTTTAGATAGCCCTCATTTTATTTCCCTTTGCATCATGGGTTATTTCGGCAAGGCCCAGTTTTTCCATGAGTGGCGGCACATACATACCGAACCGCCCACGCAATCCTTTTTTGAGGCCATACCAGCCACCAACAGGATTTTTTTCAGATCTGCCCCATGCTTCCACAGTACCTTCTTTTGCCGGCTTTTGCTCATCGGCACTTCCCAATTCCATCCAGTCGCCATGTTTTTTCAGCATGGCATGCAGATCGGCAATGCAGCGATAGTCGTAATGCAAAACTGTTTTGCCCACAGTGCAGACCAAAATTTCTTTGCCATCTTTTTCGTCCACATGCATAGTATAGTCAGAGGTTAGCGGCGGCGTTTTTAACGCCATTGGTTTTTCTTTTGTTCCAATTTTGTTTTTCATACCAATCCTGTTTATGCGTTAAAAATATTGTTAGATGACCCTACCAAAGTTAATAATTCCTGCTTAGGTGCCACTTCGGGCATACTGGCTTTCAGTTGTTCCTGGAAGTGCTTGAAAGAAGCCAGGTTGGAGAGTACTTTCTGATCATCTTCCGACTTGAAAAATGCGGTGTGGATGAAGGTTTTGCCATCTGCCTGCATGCAGGTATTATACGAAATACCGGGATGGTGGAGCGCTTGCAGGTCTGTCATTACCTGTTTGATATTCTGCTGGTTTTGGTCAGAATATCCGGCCTGAGTGGTGTATGTTACTTTTACTATTTTCATTTTGTTTTATGTTTTTGTGTGAACAATTTATTTGGAGGTCATAATTATTTCTGCTTCCTTTTTCAGATCGGCAGCAAACCGCTCAAAGGAGCTATCAAACGGCGGGATCATTTTAGCGAACAAGGGGAATAAAGGGCCACCTATCTTTTCGCTCATAGAGAATATTACTCCGCCTTTCTGGTCATTTGTTATAGTGTAAATCCTTTCACCCATTGCATCTCCCCACACCAGTTTTTTGCCCGCTTCAAAATCCTTTACTTTCAACTTAAAAGTTCTTTTGGGGTCAAGTACTGATTTTAAGCTGATCTTTTCGCCAAGGGCTATTTTACCGTCAATCGAAATTACTGTTGAATTCCAACGGGGGTAATCAGCGGCATTGGTAAGTAACGCCCAGACAATCGATGCGTCTGCATTGATGCTTATAGTTATGGAGGTTTGGCGGCTAAAAGTTGATCTTACTGTGGCGGCTTTACCGTTATTTGCAAGCGATGTTTTGTTTCCCATCTTTCATTGGTTTTATATTTTGACGAATGACAAGAAGAAAACGATAGGATATTTTTAGCTTTCGGTCACATATTTATCCATTACATGCCTATTATGCTCTAAATGGTGCTGTTGTAAAGCGGCTGCGTTAGATTCAAATGGGTCAATTTCTTTTAAGATCTGCATTCTCAGGTCAAACAAATGTTCCTTATCGCCTTTCTCCGCTTCTTTTACCAGGTCAATTTTTGTTAACTCCTGTTGGGTATTTTGTTTAGGATTAAATGCCGTTCAGTTCAGAGCATTGATGGCATACACCTTCTTTATTGATGAGTGCGCATCGCCCATCAAAAATGCTGATCATTTTTGAACGCCCGGTGTGCAGGTAATACTTTACCATGGCATCGTTGGTAACGAGTATGGTGGCTATCTCGCCTACTTTAAATTCATACACTTCCTTTAGAAATATGCACAGCTGTTGCTCCAGCGGCAAGGATTTTGAAATGCAGGTGAAGCAAAATGCAATGTGTTCTTTCACTTCAAAGCGACCCTGGGGTGAAGTAGCGGCGATATGCATGGCTTCGGCAAAAAAATCTTTGTTTTGCAACGCTGCGGCCTTTGTAATATCCGTTACGTTTTCAGTCCAGCGTTTTTGAAATCTTAAGTTGTCTTTAGCCAGGTTAGATGCAATGGTGAACAACCATGTTTTCAAAGAAGATTCTCCCCTGAAGGAGTGCAGTTTGTCTACAGCTTTTATGTAGGTGTCGTGCACTATGTCTTCAGCGTCTTTCACGCTTGCGGTCATACGCAGCAGGTATGATTTCAGCTGTCCGCTGTTGCGCTCAAACTCCCGGTTAAAAGTTTCTACGGTATAATTTTCCACGATGGCAGAATTAATCTTTTCTAACCCAAACCCGGCAAATGCACGCTAACACTCTTCATCGGCACAAGGCATAGCTGCCGACTCCAGCTCTATGGTAGCGTGCTGTATATTCTGGTGTTGTAGTTCATGCTTTATGTGGTGCACCACTTTCATCTTTTCATCAAAGCTGAGTGCATCGTTGAGTACCAGATGTGTGGTCAATGCATTTTCAGTAGTGCTCATGGCCCATATGTGCATATGGTGTATGCTCTCCACGCCCTTCACTTTTTGTATTACCTGCTCGATCTTGCCGACTTCAATATTGTCAGGAACTGCATCCATAGACAGGCGGAGGCTGGCAGTAAGTAGAGACCATGTGCCCAGCAGGATCACAATAAGTACCACCAAACTTACCGCGCCATCCAGCCAATACCAATTGGTAAACTTGATAATAACACCGGAAACCACAACACCCAGCGATACCAGTGCATCAGTAAGCAGATGCAGGTATGCGCCCTTGGTATTCAGGTCATGATCTTTATTACGGAAGAATAGAAAGGCGGAGCCGAGATTGATGACGATGCCGATACCTGCCACGATGGCAACTATCCCACCTTCTATAGGTTGAGGATGAAGGAGCCGGTTAACTGACTCATAGCCCAGGATCCCAATTGCGACACACAAAAACACTGCATTGGTCAGCGCTGCAAGAATGGTGGTTTTTTTATAGCCGTAAGTAAAGGATTCGGTTGGTTTCACCTTAGCGAGCTTGAAGGCGATGAGTGAGAGCGCCAGGCTGGCAACATCGCTCAGGTTGTGCCCGGCATCGGACAGCAAAGCCATAGAATGCGTCATCAGGCCGGCTATAAATTGTATTACTACATAGGCGCTATTGAGTGCTATTCCGGCAATAAAAGCTTTATTGGCCACATCGCCGGGGCTGACATGGTGGTGGTGGTGGTGGTGATGGTCTCCATGGCTGTGGCCGTGGTCATGACTGTGCATTTCGAAAAATTAGATTTGGCTGCAAGCTACATAAAATATAAAGGCTAAGTGGGGGGCATTATATTTTTATGAATTGCGCTTAAAAAACATATTTTTCACCATATTAAAACTATTTATTCGCTACATTCGTATTTATAAGCGCGATTGAATTGTAAATGAAATGTTAATTACGATGAATAATATTTCTATTTAGGCATATCGGTTTACATTTATTTTTCAGAAAATTCAAGGCATATATATTTCATTTTACGAAAGAATTGGTCAAAAGAAGGTTGAAGACAGGCGCTCGTCAATTACTTTAATAATAGATCTCCCCTATTGAATTTTATTTTTTTGCACTGAAAAAGGAAAGCATTTTTTCAGTTTTCAGATTATCGCAATAATACCGTTAACAAATTTTTTGATTTTGAGCCGTTAATAAATAATACCCAGGTGGCACAATAGTTTTACCTGATAATCAAAACAGTATCTATTTACCATGATAGATGAAGCCAGGATATTACTAGGCAGCATACAAGATACCATCGTAAACCTCGATGCTATGCTAGCTGAAAAGAATGACATGATAGATCTGCTGTCGCACGATCTGAGGAGCCCTATTACCAGGATCCTTGGTTTGAGTAACCTCATTAAGATAGATGACGAGACAAAAAAAGATATTTACGCTGATTATATCACTGAAGAATGCAACAGTTTATTAAGTGTGCTGGAGAATATTTTGCTCATGCTTAAAGAAGACAGCCGGCCGTTCCATCTCACTCAGGTAAATCTTTACGATCTTATACAGGAAACGATACATTTTTTTGGTTTCGCACTTTCTGAGAAAAAATTGAATGTGGAAGTATGCGTAGACAGCTCCATACATATCACTGTGCAAAGAGAGCTTTTTATCCAGGCTGTGCGCAACATAATTGGCAATGCCATAAAATTCTCTTCTGATGGCAGGAATATTTTTATTTCTGCAAGCCAGGATAACGACCAGGTTTCATTATCCATACAGGACGAAGGCCTTGGCTTTTTGCCAGCTGATATACAAAAGATATTCGAACGGTTTACGAGTGCGGGTAAAAAAGGAACGCATGGTGAAGGCTCTATCGGGCTGGGCCTGTACCTGAGCAAAAAGATGATAGAAAAGCACAACGGTCGGTTATTGGCCTATAGCCCCGGCTTGAACCAGGGCGCAACATTTACCATTGTGTTGTATAACCTCGTGACAAAAAAAAAGCCAGTAAAGCACAATGATCTAATGGTAGAAGCGCAAAATACTTCTGAGATTTATCAAAGCGAAATGGTGGCAATATAGAGGACCGGGCAATCAAACAAGGTTTGGAACCATTTAAAATACAAGAGGGTGTCTTTCAAAGACACCCTCTTGTATTTTGTATTCCGTTTCAAATCATGGCACTTCCACCACGTTTAGAATTTCGTTAAGTATTTGTTCACTTGTCACGTTCTCTGCTTCAGCTTCATAGCTGATACCAATACGGTGGCGCATAACATCGTGGCACACCGCGCGTACATCTTCAGGGATCACATATCCCCTGCGCTTAATGAAAGCATATGCTTTGGCAGCGAGAGCAAGATTTATGCTGGCACGTGGTGAGCCGCCATAATTGATAAATGGTTTTAGTTTAGCCAGCTTGTATTCTTCAGGGAAGCGCGTAGCAAAGACGATGTCGAGTATGTACTGCTCTATTTTTTCGTCCATGTAGACCTCGCGTACCAGTTTGCGTGCACGCATAATGTCGTCTATACTAACCACCTGGTTTATTTTGGTCATGCCCCCGGGGTTAAGGTTTGTGCGGATGATCTGGCGCTCTTCTTCCTTTTTAGGATAAGTGATCACGATCTTCAGCATAAAGCGGTCCACTTGCGCTTCAGGCAGCTCATAAGTACCTTCCTGCTCTATGGGGTTTTGCGTAGCCAGCACCAGGAAGGGTTCTTCGAGTTTGTAAGTATTATCACCTATGGTCACCTGCCGCTCCTGCATGGCTTCCAGCAGTGCGCTCTGCACTTTTGCGGGGGCGCGGTTTATCTCATCGGCAAGTATGAAGTTGGCAAAGATGGGCCCTTTGCGCACGGCAAATTCATGTGCCTGGGGATTGTATACCATAGTTCCCAGCACATCGGCCGGCAGCAGGTCTGGGGTAAACTGTATCCTGGCAAAACGTGCGTGTATAGCCGATGCCAGTGATTTGATAGCCAGTGTTTTGGCCAGGCCGGGTACGCCTTCCAGCAGTACATGGCCATTGGCAAGTAAGCCTATCATAAGGCGCTCTACCATGTGCTTCTGGCCTACCACAGCCTTATTCAGCTCCATGTTTAGCAGCTCTATAAATGCGCTTTGCTGGTGTATGCGTTCGTTAAGTTCGCGGATGTCAACTGATGAAGATATTTCCATACTGATTCAAATAAAGAAAAATAACAATGATTTTCGGATCCAAAAATAAAAAGTGTACGCTAAAAATAAGCAGTCCATGCCTAGATTTAACTTTTTTTAAAAAGGAAAGTTAGCGCCTTAAAGCGACAAATATTTGGTTGAGGTATAAGGAATATTTATTAAAGCCTATTTTCGTGTAATAATTAACATTTAAGAGCCTTTTGGAGTTATTTATGGAGAATTTTGAACAACGGTGGTTAGATACTGAAATGCTGCTGAAAGAACGCTTTGGTAAAGTGCCTGATATGGAAGGCATTTTATTTTTGATCGGTGTGAATGAACTGGGGCGCCTGCCAAGAAAGAAATTTTCGAAAGAGCAGAAGCAGGACCTTATGCATATAGCAGTTTGCACCTTATTGAGCCAGCTGGGTTATTATGAGTTTACCGGCCGCGATGAAGACGGCTGGCCACACTTCAGGGATATTGAGCAGGTGGCGGTAAAAGGCATAAAAGAGCAGGAGATCATGCTGAAGGAATGTGTGATCAGGTATTTTGAATAGCAACCGGTAGTTTAGAAAATTAGCGGGTTAATAAACCAATTGATCATTGTATAAGATTATCATTTTCCTGGTTTTTATTGGTGCACCGTTGCAACTCAGGCCACAGGTATTACCCAAAGAGGGCAGCAGCCTGAACTACCGGATCATTGGCTTTTCATTTCCGGCAAGTCATAAAGCCGATGTCAGTTATAAAATTGAGATCGCAGCCGGCAATTACTCCTCGCTCGATTCTTTCGAAAAAAATATCATTTTTTCAAAGGTTAGCAAAAGCAATAAAATAATAGCCGAAGTGCCTGCTTTTGGAAGCGATTATACCTGGCACGTATTATACTCCAGTGCAACAGCAAAGTTAAAAAGTAGCCCTATTTACCACTTCAGCACCGTGATGAATGCCCGCGTTGACACCACCAAAAACCGCCTCAGTATTTTACAGGATGCCAAGACCAATAAAGATGCTTACGTAGCAGTGGGCAATGGCGGCGTTATTTATGATATGATGGGGCACCCGGTATGGTGTGTAGCCGATGCTTACGGTATTGGCAATAACATGTATGATATGAAGTTTACCCCACAGGGAACAATTACGCTGATGGTAGACCAGGTGGGGTATGAAGTTGACTATAACAGTAAATTATTGTGGCAAACACCACCTCACGACTCAATGACCTATGATACAGGCGCAGATTACTATCACCACGAATTTACACGCCTTTCAAACGGACATTATATGACCCTGGGTATGGAGTTTTTTTGGTACAAAAAAGTTACGGTGAATGACAGTACTTATTTTATCACCACACCAGACCGCAGCAGCCATAATAAGTACAGTGGTGCGGCCGGTGTTAAGGACAGGGGCAGAAATGGGATATTAATAGAGCTGGATGAAAAAGGTAATGCGGTTTGGTCATGGAGAACATCAAAATATTTGCAGGCTTCTGACTATGTTAATTTCTGGCCAAAGGATACTGCCCAAAGATTTGAGCCGCACGAAAACGCCTTCTACTTCGATGAAAAAAACAACGCCATTTATTTAAGTTACAGGCAGATCAGCCGCATAATAAAAATAGAATACCCAACTGGCAAAGTGATGAGTACTTATGGCGAGGTGTTCATTCCCGGCCACCAGCCCAAGGGCAACGGCATGTTTTGCAACCAGCATAGCATAAGGCGCTCGCAAGATGGCGATCTTTATTTTTTCAATAATAATTCCTGCAGTGGCCCGGGTTCTGCTCCATCCGTCATGAAGATAAAAGAAACGGCTGCCGTGAAAAATAATAATACCGGTTTGCAAAAGGTATGGGAATATGACCTGGCCACTGATGATGTGGCAGACGAATTTCCGTTTGGCGGTAATGCGATCGAATTGCCTGATAGTTCTATGTTCATATGCATGGGCAGTGATTATCCTAAATTGCTCATAGTAACCCAGCAGAAGAAAATATTGTGGAGTGCCCTGCCTGAGAGATACGAACCTGATAGAAATGCATGGTCAGTAACGAAGAAGATATACCGGGCCAATATCATCAGCCGGAAAGAATTAGAGCGTTTGATATGGAATGCCGAAAACAACTGATCATTTTTGAAGTTATATTTACTCTGTTTTAAAAAAACATTCATTGCAAAAGATCCTTGTTTTCCTGATTTTTATTGTTGCCCCGTTGCAGGTCATGTCCCAGGTTATACCTCGCGAAGGGAGCGTCCTGAATTACAGGTTAATAGGGTTCACATTCCCTGTTGACGCAGGCGCAAACCATTATCAAATAGAGATCGCCCGTGGCAATTACAATTCGAGTGATTCTTTTAAAAATAATATCATCTTATCGCCGGTGAGTAAAAGCAATAAGACAGTGATTGAAGTCCCGGATTTTGGCAAAAATTACACCTGGCGCATTGTATATTCGGGCAGGCACAAAACAAAAAGCCAAAGCGCACTGTATCATTTCAGCATAGCGACGAATGGCAGGGTAGACACTACAAAAATGCGCATCAACATATTGCATCCTGCCGAAGCGCATAGAGATGATTATGTGTTTGTAGAAGGGAGCGGCACCATATACGATATGAACGGTAACCCCGTCTGGTGCTTGCCCGATTCATATGGCCCGGCAGATAAAGCTCAGGACATTAAATTTACTTCGCAAGGTACCATTACTTTCATGATCGACCAGACGGGGTATGAAATTAACTACGATGGGAAACTGCTATGGCAAACACCGCTGCAGGATGGTGTGAGCGGAGATACAGGTTCAGACTATTATCACCATGAATTCACCAGGTTGTCTAATGGCCACTATATGGTGTTGGGCACCCAGTTCGTTTGGTACAAAAGGAATACCGTCAAGGACAGCGGGTATTACAACGTGACAACAGACATAACCAAACATACAAAGTATAATGGCGGCTTTGGCATGAAGAACAGGGGACGGTTTGGTGTCATAGTTGAGTTTGATGAGAAAGGCAATGTGGTATGGTCGTGGAAGACCCTTGATTATTTGCAGGCATCTGATTGTGTGAACTATTGGCCGAAGGATACCAGTTTAAGATACGAGCCGCACGAGAATGCATTTTATTTTGATGAAAAAAACCATGCAGTTTACTTATGCTACAGACAACTGAGCCGCATCATCAAGATCGATTACCCGAGTGGTAAAGTAGTGGGCGCATATGGTGAGATCTTTACACCCGGTTCCTCCGTCACAGGTAATGCTTTGTTTTGTAACCAGCATAGCATTCGCCGGTCGCAGGATGGCTATTTATACTTGTTCAATAATAACATTTGCAGTGGCATGGGTTCTCTGCCTTCTATAGTTATGATGAAAGAGCCCGCTGATGCCGGGAGCGGCCTGCCTGCCACCCCTGTGGTGCCTGAAAGGGTATGGGAATATAAATGTACGGCCGATGGGCCTGCTGATGACAAGTATGTAGGGGGTGGGTTTCCTTCGGGAGGTGTAGGTATCGAATTGGCCGACCGCTCCATGTTTATTTGTATGGCCACTGATTACCCCAAATTGCTGATCGTGAATCGCGACAAGGAGATACTTTGGAGTGCTTTACCGGAAAAGTATGACGTCAATGACAAGAGGTGGAGGGGCATCAAAAAAACTTACCGGGCCAACATCATAAGCCGCACAGACCTGGAACAACTGATCTGGAATGCGGCAAAAAAATAAGGTTGATAAGCATGCTTATCAACCTTACTCTTAAAATATTTTCAGACTATTGTTTTGTGAACTTCCTGATTGCCACAACATCGCCGTGCGAGTTGAAGAGACGTGCAAAATAAATACCTGAAGGCATATTATCCAGCCTGAGGTTAGCACCGGTGTTATCAGTTACTTTGTAGACATTCATCATTTTACCGATCACGTTATACACTGCTATATTTTTCACATCTGCATTCGGGCTGTAAACGAGGTTTATTTCATCGCTTGTAGTAGGGTTAGGATATAAAACAATATCACTCTCTGTGTTATTGACATTGGAAATAGCTGTAGGCCACTTATTAATTACAAAAGTAAATGTCCTGGAATATCCGCCAAAAGAACCATTGGTAACATCAGTAGCAGATACTGTTAAGTAATGAGATCCTGTGCTGGCACTGGTCAAGTCAAGTTGCAGATGGAAATCGCCGAGAGAATCATGTGCACTGTTACCACCATAAAGGCAACTGTCAAATCCTCCGGATGTTCCGTTCCAAAGTACATAGCCTGTATTCAGAAGACAGCCAGATTCATCACAAATACCTAAAGCAGTCGGTGAGTACCAATCAGAAGGAAACGAACAGGATACCACGCGCCATTTAAAATTTAGAGTATTGCCGGTAAGGTTAGTTATTGCATCAACTACAGTTGCACTACCTGTTACAGTAGCCCATACAGTATCTGCTGTTGGGGCAAAGGTAGCCGCAGACTGTGCTGCAACTTTCTTTGGTGAAAGTAAGCCGATCGCACATACAAGAAAGAGTAAAATCTTTTTCATTCTAGACACTATTTGGTATGCAAGTTAGCCATTATCATAAAAACAGCCAAATATATCTTGCTAATGGTATATTAAAAAAGGGGGCATGTATGCCCCCTTTTTTAATATTTGTTATAAATTATAAATTATTTGATAACAGATAATGGTTGAGTAGTAACGTTACCGTTAGAAGAGATCTTTACATAGTAAAGGCCCGGAACCAGGTCAGAAGTAGAAACCGCAATTTTCTGCGCTCCTACGGTAAGATCCTGGCTAACTGTTGTTACAACACGGCCAACTGCGTCATAAACTTCAACTTTTACAGTTGTAGACTCATTAACAGTCATGTTTACATAAGTCATATCCTTAGCAGGATTTGGTGTAACACTGATGAAATCAGCAGAATTAACTGGCTTAACACTTGTGTTAGTTGAAGTCAGGCTCAGGTTAGTCATCCAGCAAAGGTTACCATATGCAGAAGTACCTGTGAATTTAAGGATCATGTTAGTACCTTCAGAAGCAGAGCCGAAAGGAATGTTTACAGTCCTTAACTGCCAATCAGAAGCACCTGCAGGAATGTATTCGTTAGTGCTTGCTGCTGCTGTTGAAAGTGTAGAGCCACTTCCAGTCCAAAGTGTATTCCATGTATTGCCGCAATCTGCAGAAGCAACTACATTCAATACGTCTGTAGTAGTACCGGTATACTCACCATAAGCCTGGTCGAAAGTGAAGGTAAGGCCTGTAGCAAGTGCTGTGTTATAGTTACCGATTACGAAATCATAAGAACCGGTACCAGCCTGGAAGTCATAGAAGTCAGCTACGATGTAGTCGCTTTCAGTAACACCGGCAGGGTTAGGACAACCGCTTGCGAAATTCGATGAGTTAGTGAAGAATATTGAACCATCGGCAGGAGGGGTATATTTATACGATACACCGCTTGTCAGGTTGTCTGTAAAAGGCAGGTTAGCTGCGTTACCGGCCGTGTAGATCTTGAAAGCAGAATCAACGCTGGAGTTGTTAGCCGGGTTGATATCGCCTGTTACTGCTACATTATATTTGTAACCACCAAAAGTAGTTCCTGGAAATGAAGGAACATTTACGTTTGCTAACGCGTATGGAGCAAGTGTACCTGTCCATGGCACTGTAGCAACCGTTGCGCCTGAACCGTCTGTTACAGTTATGGTAGCAGCAGAAATGTTAGCTGAAGTGCTGTAGTTCTGGAATGACACAGCAGGGTTAGCAGTACATGCGTAATAACCTGCACCCATATACGGAGCAGCCTTAGCATCTACGCTTGAGCCTGTAGCAGGAGCCGTGCTTGGACAACCAGCCTGTGCAGCAGCATATGCAGCTGTGTAGGTAGGCTGTGTTAACACGTGCACCAGGTGGTCACGGCACACCATGTATACTGTTGGGAAATAAGCTATCTGCCATGCAGCATCTATAGCATTCGTACCATAAACCGGATCAGATGATGTAGTATCATCTATCATTGGGAAAGGAGTACCTGCAACCCAGTTACCCTGTGTAGTGGTATTATATGGAGTTTCTACAGAAGCACTACCTGCAGTAGCCGGTGGCTCTACAGCGTAAAGCTCGGCAAGGTTGCTGGTAGATTCGCCTTGAACGAAAAATACGTATACATCGTTAGTTGTAGATGCATTTACGCCTGGCATACCGGTTGGTCCGTGTTGTGCCCACAGTGTATCCAGTTGTTTTGAGCTGTGATAATTCCAGCATGGGTTACACCATGTTGCAGAAATGTCGATAAAGATCGTGTAGCCGGCATTGCTGATGCTGTCAAAATTGAATTGCTGCCCGATGAAAGGTGCGTTAACCGCAGTAAGTTCGCCTGTTGCTCCGCCGATATAGGGGAAAAGGCTGCCTTCTGTAAGCTGGGCATTGGCTGAAGCCGCAATGCCGATTGCTGCCATAGAAGTGAGTAAAAATTTTTTCATTGTTGTTTGTTTAGTATAATGATTAATTATTTTTTGAATGAACGAAATTATGGAATTTTTAATTCTCAATGATTTTTTTTTAACTTTTTATTTATTTAAATCAATATTTGTTCAAATAAATTGTATAAAATTAACATGTGATAGCATGAACGGACCATTTCTATTTTTATTGCGGTACATATAATATAACAGGGGGACAAAATTTGCCCCCCTGTTATATTAACCTTGGAAAACCGAGTTTTATTTAACCACAGACAAAGGCTGTGTTGTAATACTGCTACCTGCTGTGATCTTAACATAATAAAGACCAGGTGCCAGATCGCTTGTTGAAATTGCGATCTTTTGGTCTCCTGAGCTAAATTCATTGTTAGTTGTATTAACCACACGGCCCACTGCGTCATACACCTGTATGTTTACAGTAGTCGGTACGTTTAATGTGATATTTACATAAGCCATATCCCTTGCAGGGTTTGGTGTAACACTGATAAAATCAGCTGTTTTCACAGTTGCCACAGATAATGGGGCAGGGGCAAGTTTAAGATCAGTTACCCAGCCATAATCATCGCCGCCAGAGTAGCCTGTAAACTTAATTACCATATCAGGGCCAATGTTTGCAACAGGGATGTCCACTGTTCTCAATACCCAGTCACTTGCGCCGGTAGGTACATATCCACCACTTGGAGTTCCTGCAGGCACAGTAGCAAGTGAAGCTCCTGCCGCTTGCCACAAAGTGGTCCATGTAGCGCCGCAATCGCCTGACACCACAAAACTCATCTTATCTGTACTGCTCGTTCCATAGATCTGGTATGCTTCATAAAAAGAGAAGGCAAGATCAGAATCGGTAGAAGTATTGAAATTGTCGATCGGTAAGTCAAATATACCACTGCCCGCGCTGAAACCGGGGAAATCAAAAAGCAGCAGTTTATTAGTGGTCACACCGGCAGGGTTAGGAGCTCCGCCCCATGCTGGGTTTGCCAGGTCAATAGAATAATCACTTGGGAATGTATACTTGGTAGATATAGCAGAGGTAAGGCCAAGGTCATCATAGAAAGGCACTGTACCAACATTTGATGCAGCATACACTACAAATTCAGAGTCAGG
>Ga0302185_10000784_pt1 | contig 23622 bp, 20 predicted proteins | sample II_Bog_E1_1_FD_200231 | JGI IMG/M metagenome (GOLD analysis project Ga0302185, IMG submission 200231) | Peat permafrost microbial communities from Stordalen Mire near Abisko, Sweden - II_Bog_E1_2 | ecosystem: Environmental > Terrestrial > Soil > Wetlands > Peat | place: Sweden: Abisko... | reverse complement strand
TGATAAAACCATCGATGATGCGCCTATCAGTCCAAAAGCAGGCAAGGCCTAATGCAAGTACCGGCTTAACGATGAATTTATCATAGATTTTATCAAAATACCATTCGTTACAAGCCAGGTTGAAGATGGCCCCACTTTGCCTGAAGGGATTTGCTATCCGATTTAAATAAATGTTATAAGCGAAATATAATACCATGACGGAGACGATATTTACCGCCAGCGGCACGATGTTATGGTAACTATTTACCGCTTCAGGGTCATTATTGCTTGAAAGACCATTAAAAAGCCAGCTGTGCTCGTAAGAAAACGGGTTTTGCGAGAAAAATGGGAAAAAACAACAAATAGCCAGTAAAGCCAATGGCAATTTATACAGCCAGTGGCCGTCATCGATGTTGATCTTCAGGCCGGGCGCCAGCTGGGCGACGCGCAGATCGCCGAAAAAAACTTTTACGATCATCCTTGCCACATAAAAAGCGGTTAGCCAGGTGGTGAACAAAGCTGCGAAGGGGACTACTTTAAAAATAAGACTTTTGTTGTCCGACCATTCAAAAGCTTGTATCAAAATACCATCTTTAGATAGAAAGCCTGACATTAAAGGCAAGCCTACCAGCGCCAGCCCGCCAATTAACGCAGCGATGAACGTAAACGGCAGCTTTTTGCGCAAGCCGCCCATGAACTCGATATTTTGCGGGTCGATGCTGAGGTTATTATCATCGCGGATATGCGCCATCTGGTGGATAACCACGCCCGCCACTAAAAATAACAGGCATTTAAAAAAGGCATGCGTAGCAAGATGGAATAGCGAAGATGCATAAGCCCCAACCCCCATCGCCATTACCATATAACCCAATTGGGAAATGGTGGAATAAGCCAGGATGCGTTTCAGATCATTTTGCGCGAGTGCGATTGTCGCACCCATAAATGCGGTAAAGCAGCCGATGACCGCCAGGATGGTCAATTCAGTTGGATTAAATAAAGGATAAACCCTGCCCAGCAGGAATACCCCGGCCGCTACCATGGTTGCGGCGTGGATAAGGGCGGAAATAGAGGTCGGCCCTTCCATGGCATCGGGCAGCCAGGTGTGCAAGGGGAATTGCGCGGATTTGGCGGCAACAGCCAAAAATATACCGGCAAAGGCAATGTGTTGCCAGCTGACAGGCACGCTACTGGTTTGGGCGACCCACAAGCCATTGAGGAAAGCAGAATGACTGACCAGGCCGCCGTTTCCAAACAACGCTTCGATGTCGAATGTATGGAACTGCGCAAACAGGATAATAATGGCCGTTAGCAGCCCAATATCCCCGATCCGGTTCATAATAAAAGCTTTTTTATTGGCAAAAACCGCCCGGTCGCGGGTGTACCAGAAGCCGATGAGCAGGTAGGATGAAAAACCAACTAGCTCCCAAAAAATATAGAACAAAACCAGGTTATCCGCCACTACCAACGCCAGCATGCTGAAACAGAAGAAGCTGAGGTAAGTAAAGTAGCGCTTAAGGCCTTCATCGTGCCCCATGTAGGCGATGGAATAAAGGTGCACCGGCAAAGCGATAAGGTTAACCAGCAGCAGCATTAAAACCGAAAGGTTGTTTAATAAAATGCCCGCAGTTATTTTGGTATTGCCAATGGTAAACCAATCGACACTTTTATGCACCTGGTGGCCATTCCAAACTTTGGCAAATACAAAAGCGGAGCAAACGGTGCCGGTTAATATGGCGAAAGTGGAAACCCAGCCGGATAGTTTATTTTGCTTGCCGGGTAAAATAAGGTTAATAACAAAGGCAAGCAGGGGTAATAACACCGCCGCAAGGGTGAATTTTATGGTGAGGGTATCGATGGATTGTAAAAATTCTTTCAATGGTTATCCTCTGGTTTTAATAATTAAAGCCGCACGATCACTTCTATAGTCGTAAACGCCTTTTTTAAGTACGTGCAGCATGAATTTCACCGAAACGATACTGTCTTTAGAAATATGAAAAAGCAATTTAACCGTATTATTTTCACCATTTTTCAACGGACTGCCATTAACAACATATTGAACCAGTTCGTCGTTGCTACTGTGCGCTTTCAGATATCTCCGGTATTTTCTTGAAAATAAGCCAAATATTCGCTCATATGTGACTATCGCAGTGTGTTTTGTTGTGATTAGAACAAGGGTATCGATTTTTTTTTCGATATACAGCTCATCCAGTAGCTTTCCCGTCAATATAGATCTTTCCAGTATGTCAATTTTCTTTATTTTTTCAGCTTCTATGGGTACGCCATCAACAACATACATTAGATTGCCCGTCGCGGCGACTAGTTTCGCGTAGGATGCCCATGATGTATCTTTTACCGATGGGCTAATATCCTGAGCGCAAACTCCTAATGACCAAAACAAAATGCAGATGAGTATCGAACTTTTCATTTGTTGACTATCAAATTTTGCTGCCTGTGTGTATCGATGCATTGTAGAAGTTCTTTCAATGTTATTGGTTTACGAAAATCTGAACCCATTTATTGACGCCACAACAGGTTTGTTGCCTGGAAAAAACAACTTTAGAAATTTGTGTAGCCGGGGTATCGTATAGCTTCCGGATCGTGTCGTCCTGACTAAAGTATTTTGCATCGCCGTTTATTATTATCACATAAAATATCCCGTTATCATTGTGATTGTACTTCATGTCAAATTCTACTTCTTTTTTATAATCTTCTGAAAACGCGCTCAACTTTTTTTGATAAGCCGTAATAGCTCCGCCCTTTGAAATCAATATTACGAAATCATTTGGTCTATGATTAAGGATGTCACTATTAGGGAAGATTTCACTCAATTTATCACGTTTAAGAATGGTGATTTCGATAATGCTGTCGGGGTTCAAATGGTAAGGCTTCTGCAAAAAAATCCCATCCATAATAAACACAGCACCTTGTTTGGCCAGCGTATCGATATTATAAATTAGTTTCGTTGTATCGGCTGTTTGAGCTGCGCTCCGGACAACTTGAAAAGATAAAAAAAGCAGCAACGCTAATCTTTTCATCCCTCCCACTCCTTTAAACTATCCACTTTCCCCGGGTCAATCGTTTTATATCGTTTATACACATTTAAAATAATCGCCAATGCCACTGCGGTTGTTGCCGCGGCCAGCACGATGGCAAACAGGGCGAACATTTGGCCGGCGTTATTAAAACGGTCGTACCCGCCAAAAGCGACGAGGTTTAAAATAGCGGCGTTCAGCATCAGCTCGATGCCGATGAGCACCTGTATGGCATTGCTTTTGGATACCACCATGTATATGCCAATGCAAAACAGCCCGGCGCCAACCAGCAGGTAATCGGTTAGGGTGATCATGCAGTATCCCCCTTTCGTGATAAATGCGCTGCGCCGATCAATGCGATCATCAATAAAATAGAAACAGCTTCAAAGGGCAGCAAATAGTTGGTCATCAGGTTTATGCCTATATTTTCCGTCATGTTTGAATTGGCTTGGATATCGCTTTTTTGGGCGACGGCGTTTTTTATCCAAACCAAATTATCGGGGTCCATTTTTACCACCACGTTTACCAGTATAATTAAAAACGCCACAGCCAGCAATATGGCGGGCAACTTGCGGACACTGATAAACTTGTTTTGCACCGCCGCAACATAATTCAAGTTTTCGCGGCCGGAAAGCATAAACGCGAACAGGATGAGCACCAAAATGCCGCCAACATAAATTACAATTTGGGTGATAGCCACAAAATCGGCTATAGCCAGCACATACAGGCCCGCCAGCGCAAACAGCGTAATAAAAAACATAAATACCGAGCGTACCAAGTTTTTGGTAGCGGCCACAAACAGCGCCGAACCCAGCGCAATAAAGGCCATCGCATAAAAAAGCAGTTTTACCATCGTCATTGTCCTTCCTCCTTTTTTTGCATGGCGGCTAATTTGGCGGCCTGCCGCTCGGCCTGCTGCTGCTCAAATTCGCGGCGTTTTTGGGCGGCCATTTCGGGCGTCATGTCCGAGAATTGGTAGGTCAGTTCTTCCAGTTTTACTACACTCCTATCGTATTGGTTCGTCATGGTAATACATTCCGTAGGGCAAACAATGGTGCACAGGCCGCAGTACATGCACTTGGCCATATCGATATCAAACTTAGCTGCATACAGCCTTTTAGTGGTACCGTCAGAGGTTTGCCCGATAGCTTCCGTCGCTTTTATCGATTCGATATCGATGCAGGCCACCGGGCATATCTTGGCGCACAGGTCGCAAACGATACAGTCATCCATCTCCACATCCAGTTGATAACGCCCCACCTCGGGGATAGGCAGCTGCTGGTGCGGGTACTGGATGGTGTTGGTGCCTTCCAAATGCTTAAAGTAATTATCGTTACTGGCAGGCAATATCGTTCGCTGCTTGTGAGAAGAAAAAAAGTGCTTCCACGTCAGCGACATCCCCTTAAAGGCAGTACTTAAACCACTTAGTATTGAATTACCCATTGTTTATTTTCCAGCATTCGACATTCCGACTTCCGCATTCAAATAAATCCGAAATCGTAAATCGTAAATCCGAAATCACATCAAACATATCCTCCATATCCCCGAAACCAGCATACATACAAATGCGGCGGGGGTTAATACTTTCCAGCAAAAATTCATCAGCTGGTCAACTCGAAAACGCGGCAATGTCCAGCGAATCCACATTTGCACGCCTACCAGGGCCAGCGTCTTTATTACGATCCATAAAATACCCCAGCCGGCGCCGGTTGTCCAGGTAGCCAGTTGCACTACGCCCATGTTGGGGAGCGGGGTGTTCCATGCGCCTAAAAACAACACCACCGCGATCATCGACACTAAAAACATCATCGAATATTCCGCGAGGAATACCAGGGCAAACCTTAGCCCCGTGTACTCGGTATGGAAACCGGCCACCAGTTCCGACTCCGCTTCGGGAATATCGAAGGGCGCGCGGTTACTCTCGGCCAGCGAGGCGATAAAATAGATGATAAACGCAATGATGAGATGCGGCGCACGGAAAATGTTCCAGGCAAATATGCCGCCGATTTGGGACACATCCCAAAAGCCCGCAAAAGCTGGCTTTTCTGCGGATAAAATACCCTGCTGCATGGCAATGGTTTGCAGGTTGAGCGATTGTGCAATCATTACAACCGAGATCAGCGCGAAGCCAGCCGGTATTTCGTATGAAATGATCTGTGCCGCCGAGCGCATGGCGCCCAGTATCGAATATTTATTGTTGGATCCCCAGCCGGCCATCAGGATGCCCAGCGTTTCGATAGAGAGAACAGCGAACAGGTAATATAAACCTAAATTGAGCCTGGATGGAGCAAGTCCCGGCCCCCAGGGCAAGACCGCGAAGCCAAGGTAAACAGCAATAAAAATAATGGCGGGGGCCATCATAAAAAGCAATTTGTCTGCCGCAGCCGGTATGATCAACTCCTTTTGCAGCATCTTCAGGATGTCGGCAATGGTTTGCAGGGAGCCGAATTTACCGGTTTCAGTAGGGCCGAGCCGGTCCTGTATAAACGCCGACACCTTCCGCTCGGCATAAACACCGAACAGCGCAAACAGTGCCGAAAAGCCGAAAAGGCCTATCGCTATAAAAAAATAGGTGACGTAAAAACTCATCCGGCTTGCTTTGCTGCAAACTTAATAATTTTTGGGTTGATCCGATAGCTATCGGATGGGTTGGATCGGGTTTGAATGGTTGATTAGTGGGTCATTCCTCGTGGGTGCACTAAACCGGATAGTTAATTATTCAGCATCACATCATATTCTGTCACCTGTCTTGCCAATTTACCATTGCTGCCGATGCCTTCTACAACCACCCGGTATTTGCCAGGGCTGCCTGCGTTAAAATAATCAAAGGTGGCTTTACCAGCCCTATCTGTAAACAGGTTTGGCTGCCAATAAATGGTTTTGCGGTTATCGGCCAAACTCACTTTTTTGTCCGGCGTATATTTGGGCGAATAAAATGTTTTTGCCTTATAATAGCCTTTAAAGTTGTACAGCGTTAAACCGGGCTGCAACGGTGTAATATAGTTAGCTTCGTCGCCAAATTTGGTAGTGATAACGATGAGGCCGCCACTTGCCTGCGAGCCATAAATCGCCGAATACATAGGGCTTTCCAGCATCTCGATACTTTGAACATCTATCGTGCTGATCATGCTCAGGACACTTTGGTCCATGATGATGCCATTTAGCAGCACTGCCATTGGTTTTGTAACACCGGCGAGCGCTATAGGTGTGTGGGAACTGTAAATGACAGGTCCCGGATAAACAAACCTTACTCCATGAGCAAGATATACCAAACAATCGATCACGTTTATGCAGTTGCCCAATTCTTCGCCCATCACCACCTGGTCTGCCTGCCCGGGCCCGTTTAAGTTTTCCGAATGCTTCAACAGCACCGCATAGTCGGGATGAATCGGCGGGTTTTTATGATCGGTCACTTTTACTTCCTTTAGTTGTATTACATGGCTCAGGGAGTCCTGCCGCCAGGCTGCGTAAGCCTGCTGTACCTGGGCCGTCGTCAGCGCAAAATGGTTGGCAACATACCCGTTTTTATTTTCCGCATGATCCAGCGGCGGATACTCCTGTTTATCTATCTTCAGCACTACATTGCTGCCGCCGTTGGCCTTTTTTGCATTGATCACCACTTTGGCCGTATCCGGAAAATCAAGGCCGGTAAAAGTGAATTTCCCTTTGGCATCGGTTAACGCATCCATTACCAGCATATGTTTAGTCGATGTAAGGAAAACCTGCCCGTTTGCTATCGGTTTACCGCCCTGGCTGGCGACCGATCCCGATACGTTGAAGCCTTTTTCGGGCGCGTACACTGGCGGCACATTATTGCCCGCCAATATTTTCTTCCACTCAAAACGGTGATAACCCTGGGTCAGCATCAAAAGGTCGAGGTCGGACCTGGTTTGATCAGTTGCGTTGACGAAATAATAGCCTGGGTCCTGGATGTATCCCGCCAGTTCCGATCGAAGCAGCAGATCAGTAAGAATAGTGTTCTCCGCATTTTCATTTACCGGTACTTTGCTTTCGTCAATCACCGATACAGAAAAATTGCCGGTTGCCGGATTGCCGGCCGGATCTTTTGCCTGAAGGTCAAATTTCACTTTTTCGCCGGGTAAATAAGTTGGTTTGTCAGATGCAAGCGCCAGGCTAAGCTGGTCGTTATTTTGAATAAAAACTACCCGCTCGTTAAGGGGTTCGCCGGATTGTGAAAACAAAGTGAACTGTATCACGCCGGAAGGAAACCTGTTTTTTGCAATGGATGCTGTAAAAGGTGTGCCCGAAAACTTTCGCGCGGCCGCAAAATAATACTTGCCGCCGCTTTGGGCCACAAGGTAAAAGGCCGTATCAGCAACATTGGCGCCAGCGACTTTAACATACAGGCTATCGGCCAGGTTATTGTTGACGGTTAATGTAAATCCACCGGACTTGGCGACCGGCAGCGGCACAGTGAAAGTGTGGCCATCAGCCGCGGTTACTTTGGCAAAATATTGTTTGCCCGGCTGCGGCCCAAGCGGAAATACCCCCATGCCCAGGTGCTGTGAAGCGAAGGTAGCCACTTCAGTGCCCGAATTGTCGGCAATACTGCCCTGCACCTCTTCGGCCATTCCATTTTGGTTTAGGGCCTTAAATGCAACTTTCGAGCGCAGCCCGTTTACCAGGTCGCCGCCTTCGGGGAAAAATTGCAGGTCGACTTTATCAGCCGACGACTTGCCAGTATTTCCCTGGCCAGAAACTGCCGGAGCGCCGACGGATCCCAACGGACTTGAAAAGGCTGCAACAGTTATCGCCTGGTCATAAAAATAATCGGGCCCTGCATTCCGCATCCAGTTGGTATAAGCACGAATGCGGTAACTGCCCGGCGCTGCATTATAAGGCAACTCCAGGTCACCGGGTGCAAGGCCGGTATCAAGACCCAGTGTTAGGCGCCGTATCAGCGTGTCCCCCGGGCCAATGAGTTCGGTATAAAGTATGCGGCTTAATGCCGAAAGCTGGTGCTGATCACCTGCGACTACGTATGCTTTGAACCAAATGGTGTCGCCCGGAAAATAAAGCTGCCGGTCCAAATGCAGGTGCACTTTCTCTACCGGGTTTGCCGCTGCATAATTTGCCAGCGCTTTAATATTCCGGTTTACCAGGCTATCATTTTGTGCAAAAGCGCCTTGCAGGCTCAACAACAAGGCTAATGGGAGTAAAAATATTTTGTTCATCGTAAGGCTATCGGTAAATGTAATTAACCCATAACGAAAAAAAAGCCTATATCATATCTTTTACAGATAATATAAACCTTTATTGCCGCGCTATTCAACTTTATAGGTAAAAACCTTTCAATCTGATCAGTCTGATAAATTCATTTTTCGACATGCCGATATGGTTCACAGCGATATTCCTATCCCTACTTACTAAACCCAACCAGCTTATGCAGCGCCACCGGGTCGTAAATCCTTCCGCCTTTGATCACCAGGGTAACTTTCCTTATATCCCTGATGTTGCTTAAGGGGTCACCGTCCACAATCAATAGATCAGCGTTTTTGCCGGCTGTTACAGAGCCGCTCACTTTGTCCATCTTCATCACCCTGGCGGGGGTGATGGTTGCCGTTTGTATCGCCTGCATAGGCGTAAGTCCGGCGCCTACATACAACTCCAGTTCACGGTCAACGCTGTAGCCGGGGAAACCCTGGTCGGTACCGGCAACGATAGTGATGCCATTATCATAAAGCAGCTTTACGATCTTCACCATGCTATCATACAGCGGTTTAAACTTAACAGCGCCAGTCGAATCCTGGCCGGTATCTTTAAATAATGCCTGTAGCGGTAAGGGCAGTTTATAAAAGCCTGGCTCCATTTGGGTGATGTCGTCTTTAATACTTCGGAAACTCATTTCAAACACGCCCAGTGTCGGGTCAATCACCACATGGTGGTCTTTAATAAATTTAATTGCCGCCCTGCTTGTGGAGTCATTAAAATCGATCGATCTATCCTTATTCCGTTTCATGATGGAATAAACGTACTGCACATGGTTTACCATGTCCATGCCCGAGTCGACGCCCTGCTGCAAAGTCATCCCGATGGGAATGTGGCCGGTTACGGTCAGGCCAAGCCGGTGCGCCTCCTCACAAATTGCTTTCACCATGGCCGGTTTTACCGAGCTGTATATCTTTATCTGGACGAAACCATTGTTATAATAACGGTCGACGTTTTTTATCACTTCTTCTTTGGTATCAGCTTTTACAATACCCAATCCATACGGTCCGCTGCCGTCAAGGATGCCGGCTTTTAATATCAGCGGCCCGATACCCTTGCCGCCATCAATGGCTTTCTTCACGGCGTTGATGTATTCAAACTCGTTGCCGCAGTCGCGTACGGTAGTGGCGCCAACGGCCAGGTAAGCCGGGCCCCATTCGGCTTGCTCAAAGTGCGCATGCATGTCCCAAAGGCCGGGGAGAATGGTTTTTCCCATTGCATCTATTACTTTTGCACCGGCAGGGATTTTTATTTCACCGGTTTTCCCAACTTTTTTGATCGTACCGTTTTCAATCAGAATGGTCGCGTCATGCATGGTTGTGCCATTCACCACATCCACTACGGTCCCGCCCACCACGGCAATGATCTTGCTATCCGCGTTCGTTTTGGGCATTGCTTTTTCAAACAGCGCCATGCTGTAACCGGCCGCGCGCGAGATAAATTCGGGGAGCAGAGATTCGTAAGTATCGCGCATCATTTCCAGCTTGTCCGCCTCGGCATCATTGGTAATGAGGCAGACCATTTTCCCGCTGTGATCGGCCCACAGCAATTCATTGCCCCATATCAGCCCGCTGATGGTAAAGCGATCGAACGTTAATTGCTTGCCGTTAAAAGTAAAGGTATCCTCTCCCTGTTTTTTGATTTGAACAGTACCAGTGGGCAGCGTACTTATATTTTGGGGCTGGCGGTGGTTTTTCCAGTACTGCAATAAAACCTGCTGCACGGTACCTGGGGCATATCCGGCAACAGGGAAGGTCAGCGCCTTTGTAGTTACATAGCTTCCCTTATCGTCAACCCTGACAAACGTTTTACCACGCATGCTGATGCTGTCATTGATACTTGCGTCCCTGGCTACATTGCCCTTTATTGTCAATCCGAGCGGTTCAAGCCCGGGTGTCACTTCCAGTTTGGCTTTCAAAGGCACGGCCTGCCCGCGATCGACAAATTTGAAATCAACGGTGTAGGTAATGGCGCCAGGTGCTTTAGTGATGTAATAGGTTTCCTTGCCGATATGCTGCGCAAATTTGTGGAGGTAGAAAGTGCCGATGTCGGTTACAGGTGGTTTGGGCTGGGATTGGGCTGCGCAAAAGGACAAGGCAAGGCCCGCTGCAAGTATAAATTTTTTCATAGGGTCAGATACAAGTTTAACGCTTCTAAAATATTGATTTTTTATGAATACTGTAGGGGTGACCCTCGAGGAACAAACTTCCGATTTTAGAATTTATCCTTCATCCCCAGCAGGCCCCAAATCCCCCCGGTATGTACCGCCAAAATCCGCTCGCCTTTTTTAAAATGGCCTTTGGCAGCCAGGTCATACAAGGCAAACAGCATTTTGCCGGTATACACCGGATCGATCAGAATGCCGGTTGAAGCGACAAATTGTTTGATAAAACCGATGAGGTCATCAGTCGTCTTCCCGTACCCGCCAAAATGATATTCGGTATGCAGATCGAAATCTGTTGGTTGAAGCAGGAAATTCCCAATCTCATCTTTCAAAAAATCACCGTTTTTGAGCACGGGAATGGCATGAAACCGGGTTTGTAGTTGGCGGAAATTAATCCCATTAATGATACCCGCCGCAGTAGTTCCGGTGCCGCAAGCGCAAAAAATGTGATCGTAGGTTTCGGTCAGTTCCTCCATTATTTCGCTGCATCCTTTTGCGCCTTCGGGTGATGCGCCGCCTTCATCAATAACAATTGCTTCGTTGTCATCGCCAAAATATTTTTCGAATAAACCTGGCTTGTCGCGATAACTTTCCCGGTCAGTAAAAATTAGCTCCATGCCGTGCAGGCGGCAAATGAACAGCGTATCGTTATTGACCGGTTCCCCCCTGACAATACCGGTCGACTTAAAACCGAACCTGGCCGCGGCTGCCGCGGTTGCCAGCAAGTGGTTAGAGTAAGCGCCGCCAAAAGTGACGAGATGTATTTTTTGTTCTGCCCGCGCTTTTTTTAAGATATGGTTCAGCTTTCGCCATTTGTTGCCCGAAATAATCGGGTGGATCATATCGTCGCGTTTAATGAATACTTCAATACCCTGATCTTCAAACAGCTTGTTTTGGATTTGCTGCACCGGGCTGAAAATTTCGAGATCGATATCCATCCGGTAAAAATACGATTAGGTTTTAAAGTTAGTCCGAAAGTCCGAAAAGTCAGTAATCCCGATAGCTATCGGGACCGAAAGAAGCTGCAAAAGATAGTCCGAAAGTCAGTAATGCCGATAGCTATCGGACCAGAAGAAGCTGCCGCGGATTTATGTCAATTGGCGAATAACTTATTTATATAGAAAACTTAACAGTAAACGTATGGTAAATGCCCGTGAAGGTATACTCCAGTGAAAAGCTATGGCTCTCGCATATCTGTTTGGAGATGGTAAGCCCCAGGCCGCTGCCTTCGGAACGTGAAGACTTGTGAAAACGGGTAAATATTTTTTTGCTATTCAGTTCGGGCTCGTCGCCTGTGTTTTGTACAACCAGCTCCTCGTTAGTTAGCCCGATAACTATCTCGCCATTTTTGTAATTGTGCCTGATGGCGTTATTCACCAGGTTATTCAACAATACTTCGGCCAGGTAAGGGTTGACGTGAATCTCCTTGTCAGTTAAAATGGCTTTAACCTTTATATTTTTTTCCTGGAAAATCTCTTCAAACTGGTTTAGCTTTTCTTCAATAAGGCCCTTCAGATTGATTTTGGCCTGTTCATGCAGCAACCGGTTTTCAATTTTTGCCAGCAAAAGCAGGGACTGGTTAAGCCGGTTAAGCCGCGAGACCGCATCGTATAGATCGGTGAGCAGTTTGCTTTGCCGCTCGCTGAAATTTTCGGTTTGGATAAGCGAATCGAGCTTTGAGTTGATCACCGCTATCGGCGTGAGCAATTCGTGCGAGGCATTTTCGGTAAAAATCTTCAAGTCTGTATAATCCAGTTTTGCCCTGCCGGCCATATCGGTCACCGCCGCGTTAAGTTCGCTAAATTCATCGATATTGGTATCGACTTTAGGGATGTCGCGGTTATCCGCCAGGCGAAAAAGGCGAAGCTCCTTCATAATGTTATAAAACGGCTGCCAAAGCCGGTTGAGGATAAAGCGGTTGGTGATCAGTAACACTACCAACAGCAATAAAATAACACCGATGGTAATGGTGAAGATCAGCCTGATCAGGTCTTCTGTTTCGACCCGCGACTCAACGATCAATATTTTGTAGAACTGATCGCCGACCGCAACGGAACTGACCAGGGCCCGGCCGATTTCGTATTTACCCATCCCCCTGGGGTGATGTCTTCTTTGCCGGTCCTCATCCCATTTTCGAAAATACATGGTATTGATAAACTCCCTTTTTACAGAGCCGGGCGGAGCGGACGTGAAAGTGATCTGCTGGTCGTTTGATTCAAAAGTTTGGGGCAGGTGGTGATTGAGGTTTACGTAGTCAAAAATTTCATTTTCCTCAACTTTAAGGTCCTTGTCCTTTTGATTGGTGAGTATCCAGCTGATGGCCTGGTAGTAGACGATGCCGGTAAAAAGCAACACCACGATCGTGGTCACCAGGTTTACATAATTATATCGGGCCCGTAGCTTCATGGTTACGAAAATTTGTAGCCCATGCCATAAGCCGCCTGGATATAATCCCTGCTGCCGGCTTCCACCAATTTTTTTCGGATATTTTTAATGTGCGAGTAAATGAAATCAAAATTGTCGGCCATATCCATACCATCGCCCCACAGATGTTCGGCTATCGCATTTTTTGATACCACCTTGCCTTTGTTGGCAATAAAATAAAGCAGCAGGGCATATTCCTTACGGGTAAGCTTAACCGACAATTGGCCAACCTTTACTTCTTTTGCCAGCAGGTCGATAGAAATCTCGTTAAAAACCAACTGGTTGCTTCCATTGAAAGTCTTGCGCCGGATAATAGCCGACACCCGGGCCTTTAATTCGGACAAATGGAAAGGCTTCACCAGGTAGTCATCCGCACCGAGGTTTAACCCTTTCAAGCGGTCGTCGAGCGAGTTTTTCGCCGAGATGATCAGCACGCCGTCCGGGTAATTGTTTTGCTTTAGCGTATCGAGGACGGCCATGCCGCTGCCGCCCGGAAGGGTAATGTCCAGCAAAATACAATCGTACCGGTACAGGCTTACTTTGGCAACTGCAGTTTGAAAATTTGCCGCTGTTTCGCAAATATTCCCATCGCCGTTAAAATAGTCCTCAATGCTTTCGCGCAGGCCCTGTTCGTCTTCAATAATAAGTAGCTTCAAAGCAAAGATTTTTACTAAAGGTACGGATGCAATTTGGAAAAATTCTGGATCACAGATTTTGATCACAGATTTAAACTGATTTTTGTAATTGCACAGATTTTTATAGCGAATTTTATCCGGGACAATCTGTGAAATCCGAGTAATCATTCTCAATCTGTGATCATATGTGGTGGATATACGCTTTACTTTCAGCTTTTTTTGCGGCGCTGACCGCCATTTTTGCAAAAGTCGGGATAAAAGGGGTCGATACCGACCTGGCTATTGCCATTCGGACTGCCGTCGTTTTAGTGATTGCATGGGCCATTGCGATTGCACGCGGCACCACTAACGGAATAGGTGGTTTAACTAAGGTCAACTGGGTGTTCCTGTTGCTTTCGGGATGCGCCACGGGGCTCTCGTGGATCTGCTATTTTAAAGCCCTGCAATTGGGCAAAGTAGTGCAGGTGGCCCCGGTTGATAAGCTAAGCGTTGCCCTGGCCATGATCATTGCCGTCATATTTTTAAAAGAACCGATCAATTTAAAGCAGGGATTAGGGGCCGCGCTGATCATAACGGGCACCTTTGTGCTGATTTTTTAGATTTTATTGGTTTTTTATATCCCTAAGTAGGCTTTTTTGCCTTTTTTATAAAAAATTAGGCATAATTGAATAATTCTAATAAATTGCGGTCCGATTGATGAAGAACTATTTATTACCCCTAACGGCTGCATTATGCCTGACTATCAGTTTAGTCGGTACCGCTCGCGCGGGAAAGATCAGCAGGCATTACAAGCCACATCCCTACCACAGTTCTTTAAGCCCTGACAGCGTGACCGGCGACAGTATTATACAGTTTGCGCGCACGCTGATAGGTGTTCGTTACCGCTCAGCCACTTCAGACCCTTTAAGAGGTTTCGATTGTTCAGGTTTCGTCAGTTACGTTTTCAAAAACTTCAATTTCAGCGTACCGCGATCATCACCTGAGTTTGCCAGCATTGGTGAAAGGATCAGCCTGGAAGATGCCAGGCCGGGCGATATTATCGTATTTACCAGCCCTACGCACCATCACCGCATCGGGCATGTGGGCATCGTCCTTTGCAATGAGGGTGACGATTTTGAATTTATCCATTCCACTTCCGGTAAAGAACATGGGGTGACCATAACTGCCATGGATCAAACCTACCGCCGCCGTTTTGTGACCGTGATCCGCCTGTTGAAGATGAACAACGATCCGCCGCCGCAATACAATTAAACCCGCCCTAAGCTGTCTAACGCCTTATTGTAACAATCACACCAACACGGTAACAATTGCATATACACACGGCAAAAATTCAATATTAATCCAAATTTTCGGCACAATTTTGCAGAATAAATGAAATAATCGGTTTCATATTATTTAATACTTCTGATGAAAAATATTTTTTTGCTGTGTGTTTTGATGGTTACTGTTTTTAGCCTGAAGGCTCAAAACGGCGGCCCGCATGTTGGCTCATATGATGATAATGGCAAAATAACCGGTAAGGTAATTGACTCGGTTACCAATCAGCCCGTTGACTATGCTACCATTGGTGTTTACAAACAAGGCGCTACGTCACCCTTTAACGGCGCCAGCACCGATCCAAACGGAAGTTTCGTTATCACGGGCATCCCGGCCGGGGACTATAAAATAACGATTGATTTTTTGGGTTATAAACGCAAAACGATTGCCCATGTAATCCTTGGCGGCGGGGCTAAAAATGCAGTGATGGGTACGATACTTCTTGCGCCGGCAGAAACCCAGATCAAGGAAGTGAAAATTACCGCCCAGGCTGCCACCGTACAAAACAAAATTGATAAACTGGTTTACAATCCCGGCAATGACCTAACCACCCAGGGCGGGCTGGCACTGGACGTGCTGCAAAAAGTGCCGATGGTATCCGTTGATATTAACGGTAACGTGGAGTTGATGGGCAATACCAATATCCAGTTCCTGATCAATGGCAAACCTTCCACAATGTTTGGCGCCAGCATAACGGACGCCCTGCAGGCCATTCCGGCAAGCCAGATCAAAAGCATTGAGGTAATTACTAACCCGGGCGCCAAATATGATGCATCCGGAACAGGTGGTATTATCAATATCATCCTGAAAGATAATAATGTACAGGGCGTTAATGGTAACATTAACCTGACGGCAGGCACCCGGCTTGAAAACGGCAACTTTAATATCAACGCCAAAAAAGGCAATGTAGGCGTAAGCGCTTTCTTCAGCGGCAACGAAAGTCTTACCAGTGCTACGCCCAGTTCGGGGACGCGCTCGAGCACCAGCGGCGATACGACCACTTATTTAAGTCAAAATGGTGTAAGTAACTTCAAAAGGAGCGGCTACCGCTCGGGTTTTAACTTTAACTGGGATATTACAAAGAATGACGCTTTAACTGCTTCGGTCAGTTTTAATCATTTTGGCAATAACAGCAATGGTTACGTAAACAATAACCAAACAACTTATTTGGGTATTCTTGCAGTGGATACCATCAGCCGCACCAATTCCACGAGTCTTTTTAGCGACAACTCGACCGATTGGAGCCTGTTTTATAAAAAGACTTTTAAAAATAAAGACCAGGAGCTGGATGTATTGTATAACCAAAGCATCGGCCATAACACCAACGATTATACCACGGAGCAGGATTACAGCAATGTGATTTCCCCGGCCACCGGCTCAATCGGCAGCAACCCGGGTACTGATAAAGAGACCGACATACAAATAGACTATACCCAACCGGTCACCAAAAACTTTACCATTGAAACCGGGGCAAAAGCCACTATTGAAGACATTAACAATTCGGTAATTACGCAAACGCTTGCTAACGGTGTTTATGAACCCAATCCTTTCCAGTCCTATAGTTTTGACTATGACCGAAAAATATACGCCTACTATTTGTCGGCGACGTTTTCGGCATTTGATAATTTCATCGACGGAAAGATGGGCTTAAGGGACGAATACACACAATCGACTTCAGATTTCCCCAACACAACCATTCCGTCATACAATACCCTGGCGCCCAGTTTTGTATTATCGCACAAAATAGATAAAACGCAGACGATCAAGTTCAGCTATTCCTACCGGCTGCAGCGCCCTAATTATAATTCACTTAACCCATTTTATAATATCAGCGACCCGCATAACATCAGCACCGGTGACCCTGATTTGAAGCCGGAATTCGGGCATAACTTTGAATTGGGCTATAACAAGTCGTTCAGTGATGGGGCAAACATTTATGTGGCCGGCTTTTATCGTTACAACACAAACGATTTGCAGTCGTTTACAACCTTTTACCCGAATTTGAAAATTGGGGATACAACCTATTCAAATGTGTCGCTTACCCAGCAATACAATATCGGTAAAGAAACCACCGAAGGCGTCAACCTGTACGGATCGCTGCCTGTTGGCAAGCTGACATTCCGCTCGAATATGTTTTTTGCGGACAGGATAACCGATAACCCTGGCAGCCCGGAAGTGAGCGGCTTTACTTACCGGTTAAATTTGAATACCAGCTACGAGTTCGCCAACGATTTTGCAGCTGAGGCTTTTGTCAACTACCGCTCGTCGCAGCGTACCATACAGGGCACCAATCCCGGCTTCCTGTTTTACAATTTTGCGGTTCGCAAACAAATATTCAATAAAAAAGCCAGCATTGGTTTGGTAGCAACCAATCCGTTTAATCAATATGTAAACGTGGCTTCCACCACTTATGGCCCTAACTTCAACCAAACCAGCCTGCGCGAGATCCCGCTGCGTTCGTTTGGTATTAGCATAAGCTACAAGTTCGGGAAGCTTGAATTTAAAAAGGAAAAAGAACAGCCCCAGGATACCACACCGGATGACAATGCGAACCCTGCATCCCCGACTACACCTCTTCCAACAACCGGGGGCGGGGGAACAGGCGGTGGTGGTGGTGGCGGCACTAACCGCGGCGGCAAGGCAATGTAAGCCTGTCACCTGAAAAAGCATTTATTATTTTTGGCAAAGGGCCCGTGAAAACGGGCCTTTTGTTTTATTGATCAAATTGCCGACCGAGAGAGGTGTAACAGCGCGTGCACTACCGTTATTGTAACTATTTAGAAATTAATTAATTAAAAGATAGCTATAACACAACGGTTATCGTTACATTTATAAAATTACATCCCTTTTAACAATAAACCTGCTTGGCCAGGCCCTTTTTTGTTCGCCTTCCTGTTTTTTGATGCCGGATTTCATTTCTTATTAAAGTCAACGACATTGGAGAATCAGTTATATACTTTTTCCACGAAATAATTGTATGCCCTAACACGAATAAGAATGAAAGCAATAGTGTACACCGCGTATGGGCCGCCAGAAGTGCTTCAGCTCGAAGAGGTGGACAAGCCAAGGCCCGGGGATGATGAGATCCTGGTTAAGGTAAGGGCCACTGCTGTAAACTCGGGTGACTGGCGATTGCGAAAAGCTGATCCTTTTGGGGTTAGACTGTTTTTTGGTTTGATGAAACCTAAAATACATATCCTTGGCGGGGTGTTATCGGGGGACGTTGAGAAAACAGGTAAGCACGTCACGCGTTTTAAAGTTGGGGACGAGGTTTTTGGCTCGACCGACATGAGTTTTGGCGCTTACGCCGAATATATCTGTTTGGCGGAAAACGGAGCTCTGGCGCTAAAACCGAACAATATGACGCATGGTGAAGCGGCGGTCATTCCTTTTGGAGGAGCAACTGCGCTCTATTTTATCAAAAAAGCCAATATTAGCGTGGGGCAAAAAGTGCTAATCAATGGGGCTTCGGGCGCTGTTGGCAGTGCCGCTGTTCAGCTTGCAAAATATTTTGGGGCGAACGTGACCGGGATCTGCAGCACTGTAAATATTGATTTAGTGAAATCATTGGGGGGCGATAAAGTGATCGACTATACAAAAGAAGATTTTACCCAAAACGGCGAAACTTATGATGTGATTTTTGATACCGTTAAAAAGCTGCCGTTTGTTGATAGTTTAAAGTCGCTGAATAAGAATGGGATATTGATTTTAAGTGCGGCCGGCTTGTCGGATATGATGAAGGGATGGTGGGTGTCGCTGTCAAAAGGCAAGAAAGTAATGACGGGCGTGATCGTCCAGACAGCCGATGATATAGCTTTTCTAAAGAAGCTGGTTGAGGGCGGTAAAATGAGAGCAGTTATTGACCGGACGTATACTTTAGCGCAAATTGCCGAAGCACATGCTTACGTTGAAAAAGGGCATAAAAAAGGAAATGTAGCTATAGAATTGTGAAGCGGATACTTCCGGTTTATTCTTCATAATTTTCTACAACATCCGGCGGCCGCACTTCTGCATTGTTCGGATTTTTCCCCGCATCGCGTAAGGCCCGGCGCTGCCTCAGGAAATCCCAGCATTGGTCTAATTCTACCTGCATCGCGTGGAGTTTCTTAATATCCTCATCGCTTAGATTTTCTTTACCATACAAATCCTCTTCTTTGGCCGATAGGTTTTTGATATGTGCTAATACCTGGCTGTCTTCCATTTTTTGTCTTTAGATTAGAAAAATAGGGTTGCATTTGATGGGCTAAAGTTAATAAACTAATGTTTAAAAATAGCGATCAAACCGAATTTGTGCTTTTCCCATTTTTTTCAGCCCTGCTTATGCAGCTACCATGTTCCGACGTTAAACCAATCCTCAACCTTGCACTGGTCCGTTGCCTCAATCCCTCTAAAGGTATATTCACTTGTATCATTGTTATATTTATAGTCTTGCGCCCATTCGTCAAAACGGCATGCGGTAAGTTCTATCGCGTCCATCAAAAAATTAACCTCCGCATTGGTCATGGTTGGGTGGATGGATAGCCTGATCCATCCCGGTTTGCTTAACAGGTCTCCTGAAAGGATCGAATTCAATATTTGATAAGACCTCGTCTCATCAACCCGCAGCAGTTTATGCCCGTAAGTTCCGGCACAGGAGCAGCCGCCCCGGGTTTGGATGCCAAACCTGTCATTCAGCATCCGCACGAACAGGTCATGATGCGTACCCTCCACAATAAATGAAATTAAGCCCAGCCTTTTTTGGATATGCCCTTCGAGCACTTTAACATTTTTGATCTTTGAAAACCTTTCAAAAATAATCCCGAGCATTTCTTCTTCCCGCCGCCGCATATTTTCAACGCCCATCGCTTCCTTCAACCGAATACACATCGCCGCCTTTATGCCCTGCAAAAATGGCGGCGTGCCGCCGTCTTCCCGATGTTCAATGTCTGTGAAATATTTATGAACTCCCCATGGATTGCTATAGGCTATCGTGCCACCCCCGGGTTGGTCAGGGATCGTATTTTTGTAGATGTTTTGATTGAAAATCAAGATGCCCGGTGTACCCGGGCCCCCGAGAAATTTATGGGCCGAAAAATAAATAGCGTCCAAATGTGCGTCCTGCGCCACCGGATGCATATTCATGTCGACATAGGGTGCGGAGCCGGCAAAATCGACAAAACATAAACCGCCATATTCATGGATCATTCTTGCAATATCGTAATATGGGGTTTCAATACCGGTTACGTTGGAGCACGCGGTAATTGCGGCTATTTTATTTTTCCGGTGGCTGAATTTTTCCAATAAAGCCCTGAAGTGTGCTAAATCCACGTTGCCGTTATCGTCAGCTTGAATGATCTCGACCGTGGCAATGGTCTCCAGCCAACTGATATGGTTGCTGTGATGCTCCATGTGCGTTACAAACACAATGGGGCGTAATGCCTCATCAACGTCGAAGGGCTCATGTCCATTTTTCATATAATCCTTCGCCCGCTCGGGAATTCTAATTCCAAGAATTCGCTGCAGCTTATTTACTGCGGCGGTCATGCCGCTGCCGCAAAACAGCAGCATGTCTTCGTTATTGGCGTGGACATGCTCCTTAATGATAATTTTAGCCTTTTCGTAAGCCCGGGACATCAAGGTGCCGGTAATAGTGGTGCTGGTATGGGTATTGCCCACAAAGGGCATTATTTCTCTTTGCAGGCATTCTTCGATGGGACGGTAAGCCCTGCCACTGGCGGTCCAGTCGGCATAAAGGATTTGTTTTTCGCCGAAAGGAGTTTCGAAAAATTGATGGAGGCCGATGATGTTCCCGCGAAACCGGGAAAACCATTTTTCCAGTGTGCCTTCGCTGATCATCATTTCGGGCTGATCTGTTAACGTGAGGTACATGGCACTGCTACTTTTTAGCCTGTGTATTACTGAAAGTGCCAAACAAGTCGTGCGGCTGCCTGCCGAAATAGCCATTAAACAATACGCCCGTAAAAATAATGAATGTCGTAAACGCCAATACGATAAGCACTTGCGCCCCGGATGTTTTTTGGATATCCTGTTTTGACTTTACGTCGCAAACCTCGCCCGGGCAGTACTGGGCCTGGTCTTTGTATATCATCTTATAAAACTTGCACGCCAGGCAAATACCAAAAACCGATTCAAAAAAAGTGAATATCAAACAAACCAGGCAAATAATGCCTGTAATGGGGCTGTAGGAGTTTACAATTACCATTAAAGTGAACATCGTTGCCGACAAAAAAAGGCCAATTGACCAGGCGACCTTTTTTTGCGCTGCCCCCACATATTCGGGGGTCTGGTTCCTGACGGCCAAACGCCCTATGATTAAAGTTGGAGAATACCTTGGGTTGATAAAAACACGAATAGAGAAATCAATAAGAAAAATCGTGATAAAATATTTAACCATCAAAAAATCACTTTTATATAAGATTTGCATTAGCGAGATGATCAGGCCTAAAAACAGGATTCCTGCCGACGCCCTTATTTCCCGCTCATTTAAAACCGGTATCTTGTATCCTTGTACATTTTCGCCGAATTGTATAACTTTTTTCATGGTTCCTGGGTTTGGTTGTAATTTGATGATTTACAGTACTTTTTGTTACCGCTTAAACTATCATTATATAAAAGTACCTGAACATTTTCAACACTAAAAATTTATGTGACAGACGTGGCGATATTCTACACAGATGGGCGTTTTTCCGTGAAAATCGCGTAGGGGCAATACTTTTCGGTCCCATAAAGAAATGACGGCCTACGGAGCACCTGCGTATTGGTATTCAGCGCCATTTCGTTATTCGGAGGCGCGAAGTATCTCGTCCCTGTGAAAAAATTTTTATGATGGAATGCAAGTTTAACCGGATAGCTGTACCATTTTTCGTGATATCCGGTATGTCTTCGATTGCATATTTCCGGTTATCATAACAAGGGGTTATCTTTATACTACTAAAATTTGGATTGGGCGTTATGTCTCTGAAAAGATATACCTATTATTTGCTCTTTTTTGCTGCATACATCGGGGCGCTGATGATCGAGAAACCGGTCTATTCAGTTAATACGGTACAGGCCTGTTTATCTTATATGTTAACCGTCATCATACATTTTATCATTTTTACGCTGATGATGGTGGCAAGTAATTCGTTTTTAATTCCTTACCTGCTGGCGAAAAATCGTTTTGGGCTTTATTTTGCCGGCCTCATCGCGGTGGTTTTGGCATACACCGCCATGGTCGGCCATTATAACGGGTTTATTCACGGCAGGATTATTCATGACGAGCCTATCGACACCAGTTCCACTTTTTGGGAGAATTTTGTGTATGGCGTTTGCTGCAGTGTAATTACGGCCATGCTGTATATTATCCAAAAGTGGGCCGACCAGCAGGAGCAGGTTAAAAACAGCCAGATCAACCAGTTGCAAACGGAATTAAAATACCTGCGCTCGCAAATCAACCCGCACTTCCTGTTCAACGGGCTTAACACCGTTTATGGCTATATCGACATGGGCAACCTTAAGGCGAGGGATATGATGGTGCAGTTTTCGGACCTGCTGCGCTATAATTTATACGAGGCCGATGTGGACCTGATCGAACTGGAAAAAGAGATCAAATACCTGAAAAATTATGTGGCCCTGCAAAAAGCCCGCAGCAATGATAATGTGGAGGTAAACCTGAAGATCAATTACCAAAACGGTGCGGTCAAAGTGGCGCCGCTCATTTTTATGGCCTTTGTAGAGAACGCGTTTAAATATGTGTCCCGGGGCGATAACGGCATCAACGATGTAAGTATTACCTTAGTTGAAGAGAACGGGAAGATCGAGTTCAGCTGCGAAAATTCGTTTGACGAAGAAACTGAATCAACCGCCGGCGGTATCGGCCTGAATAATGCCGTGAGGCGTTTGGAGCTGCTGTATAGGGACCGCTACCAACTCGACATCAAAAAGGATAATAACCTGTACCAGGTAAACCTAACCCTTATGCCATGAAGAAACTGAGCTGTATTATTGTGGATGATGAGCCGGTTGCCCGTAAAATACTCCACGAGTTTGTTGACCAGGTGCCTTTCCTCGACCTGCATGGTAAATTTGAGAACGCCATGAAGGCCGAAGCGTTTTTGAAGGCCAACACTGTTGACCTGATCTTCCTCGATATCGAAATGCCAAAAATTTCAGGCCTGCAGTTTTTGCAGAAACTAAATGTGGAATCGATGGTGGTCCTGACCACAGCCTTCCCCCAATATGCGCTGGAGGGTTACGAACTGGATATTATCGATTATTTGTTAAAGCCCTTCGCGCTTAGCCGTTTCCTCAAGGCCGTGCAAAAAGCAAAGGATTTTCACGAAATGAAGCATAAAACCAACGCAGGCCCCCTGTCCTCTTATATCTTTATTAAAAGCGACAAACGGATAGAAAAGATTGAGCTGAGCGACATCCTTTACGCGGAAAGCGTGGGCAATTATGTGAGCATTTATACCGATGATAAACGGATACTGGCATACCTTACCATGAAAAGCCTGGAAGCCCAGCTGCCGGCCGATGAGTTTATCAAAATACATCAGTCCTACCTGGTAAACTGTGCGAAGATAGAAGCCATTGAAGGGAATGAAGTGAAAATCGAAGGCAAATCCCTGCCCATCAGCCGAAACTACAGGGACCTGGTAATGAAGATCGTCAACCAGCGCTTGCTGAGGAGGTAAGGACCAGCTAACCACATCTTTCTTTCGGACTTTTCCGACTTTTCGGTCCCGATAGCTATCGCATATGCGTCAAGCTAAGGATTGATGAAGAAACGCTTCCAATTTCTGCACGGCGTTATCTCGGTCTTTTCGGCTGTCATAAATGCAATAATATTTTATGTGGCACA